>ERZ1090861.72-NODE-72-length-64146-cov-15.233137_pt1 | contig 64146 bp, 54 predicted proteins | sample MGYA00478482_ERZ1090861 | MGnify/ENA primary metagenome ERZ1090861 (study PRJEB33644, sample SAMEA5815744) | chicken gut metagenome | biome: Chicken; feature: Gastrointestinal Tract; material: Caecum | place: Ireland | collected 2019-01-01 | study: A study of the... | reverse complement strand
AGGACGGCTGGTATTATCTCCTGGTGGCAGAGGGGGGAACCTTTATCAACCACAGCGTTCAAATGGCACGGTGCAGGACGATCAACGGTGATTATGAAATCTGCCCCAGAAATCCTATTCTCACTCACCGGCATATGCCTGTGCTGAATCCCATTTCGGTTACCGGCCATGCAGATATTGTGGAAACTCAGAATGGAGAATGGTGGATGGTCCTGTTGGCCGTACGGCCTTATGAAGGGGGACATTACAATCTGGGTCGCGAAACCTTTATGGTTCCCTTTGTATGGGCAGAGGACGGCTGGCCTATGATCGACAATGAAAACGGACTGGTAAATAAAGAAGAGCGGCTTCCAGATCTCCCCAGAACCCTCTATCCCCCTATGCCTCAGTGGGATAATTTCGAGTCTCCCTCTCTTCAGATGCAGTGGAACACTATCCATCCCCCCTTGGAGCCCTTCTACAGCCTGACTGACCGTCCCGGCTATCTCCGGCTTCAGCTCCGCCCGGAAGTTATGGAAGAAATCTGCACCCCTTCCTTTGTAGGACGAAGACAACGGCATAAAAACTTTCTGGCTAAGACAGCCATGGAGTTCACCCCGGCCGCAGATCAGGAAGAGGCAGGCATCTCTCTGGTACAGGACGACCGTTTCCATTATCTGATGACGCTTGGACAGAAAGAAGGCCGTCCGGCCCTTCGTTTCTGGAAAACAGAAAACGGAAAGAAATCCCTTCTGACTGAAAAGGAAATCTCTCCGTCAAAGCGTCTGTATCTCAGTGTATACGGTCATACCACCGGATATTCTTTCTACTATGGATTTGATGACCAGGAAATGCTTCCCCTGATAGAAAATGTGGAAGCTTCCCGCTTAAGTTCCGTGGTCAATAATGGATTTACCGGCGTATATCTGGGTATGTACGCCACTTCCAACCATACGGTCAGCAGAAATTACGCAGATTTTGACTGGTTCTGCTATCAGGGCGAATTATAATATCTATATATTTTTCCGTTTCTTCATGGCTCGCAGGCCCATACATCCGCAGAGCAGCGCTGCGGCTCCCAGCACCAGCAGAATGATCATAATGACATTCCAGGCATTATACGGAAGCTCCCATTTTGTAAAATCAAAGGGAATGATCAGGGAGTAGGGTTTATCGGGTTGGCCATATACCGGAATCATAATCTGGTCAAAACCGGCAGGCGCCAGCCATATCCACAATCCCATCCAGGCAAAAGCTGCCGCTGCCCTCAGCCAGCGGTTTACCGGAAGATAGCGCAGTACCGCCATAACGCCCCAGGGAAGGACCAGGAAAAGCAGGGCATTGGGGAGGCTTAAAGTCCAAAAGCTTCTGAGGTTTCCGTCCTGGAGGGCTGTCACAAATAAAAGGAGCAGAAGAAATACCGTCTCTGCTGATAAATATAGAAGAGATTTGTGCCGGTACAGAGGCAGATCCCGGAGGGTCTGCCTCAATATAATAGGCAAAAATATCAGGCCCAGTCCCAGAAGAATGCCCAGCGCTGCAGTAAAGAACCAGCTTCCCTGGTCGTTAAGATCACAGACCAGCAGCAAAAAGAGCAGTAAGCCGGTTTCTATCAGCAAATACATGGATATCTTCCTTTCTCCCATCCACTGGGACAGCGGAAGCTGGTATAAGAGCACCGGCATGATAAAGAGACTCAGACCAAAGATCACACTTATAGCAGCTACGGGAAACCAGGTTTCTCCCGCTGACAGGCAGGAAGCCAGGAGTAAAAGTATGAGCAGTCCTGTCACAGTCAGAAGATAAACCGAAGTCTTTCTGTTCGCCATAGCCGGAGGCAGCGGAAGAAATGGAAGCAAAAAGGGAAGAAATACCAGAGCAAAGCCGAAAAGTACGGCTGTCCCCGCTATCCAAAACCAGGTTCCTCCGCTGTAAATGCAGCAGATCAGCAGCAAGATCTCCAGAAAGAAAGTGAAAGAGCCAAAAGCCAGAGGCAGCTTGTAATTTTCAAATCTGGGATCCAGTGCCGCAAGGGCCGGCACCAAAGTCAGGGAGGCGGCCATCAACACCCCGGCGGCTGCAATAAAAAACCAATCCAGAGTATGGGAAGATGCCAGATTTCCGATGCCGCATCCCAGCAAGATCATTCCATAGATCACATACTGAGTGATCCGGTAATTCCGTGTCAGCTTCCTGTATTTTTGCGCCAGCTTCTCAGAAACTCTCCGGCTGGTGTCCTCGCTTCCTGTAAGAAGCTCGTGTTCTGTTACCTGCAGGATGACGCAAAGGTTCTGCAGGATCGTAATATCCGGGTAACTGAGTCCTCTCTCCCATTTGCTGACTGCAGACTCTGTCACGTATAATTTCTCCGCCAGTTCCTTCTGGGTCATTCCCAGTTCCCTCCGTCTCTGAAGAACGTATGCGCCAAATGTCTTTTTATTTTCCATATGCTTCATCTCCTCTCAGTCTGTTACAGCCAAAAACCGATGGGAGTCTCTGTTCCGGTCTTCGCTGTTTTCAATTAAAAGGATAGAAAGCAGAGGATAAAAAGTCAATGATTTAGAGCAAAATCGGGACTCGACTGTTAGGAAAGTCCCTGTATTTAAGGGCTTTTTGCGCAAAAAGAAGGAACTGCTGCATTAAGCTGAGATCGGGAATATTTGTCCATTTTATTCCTGACATATGTCTAATACAACAGTTCCATTTTGTCTATTGTCGTTTTAGGTATTTCCTTTTGTCTGCTAAAATGCTTTCTTTATAGAGCTTGCAAGATTGTCCACATCTTCCGCATTTACCAGGAAATAACTGTTTCCGTTTACTTCCAGAAGATCATAGGTCTCATCATAAGAATAATAGGCCACCTGGATTTCCGGATATTCTTCGCTGTTTCTGTGGAAGGTAATTTCCAGTTCCGGATCTCCCTGAGTGGTAATCTTCTCTTTCTCAGCCTCTCCTTCCAGCATAATGCCGCAGATTTCCTGATAAAGAGTAGTGAAGTCTGTCTTCTCTACATTCTTATTGCCAAATTGGTATTCACCGTTTACAGAGTCTACATTCATTTCATAAGATTTCCTGCCCGCCTGGATCTCCATACTTTCCACTGTGTCAATATTAACCAATACCGGTATCTTCAGAATATAAGAATAAGGATCCAATCCAAAAATAGAATCTATCGTGCTGGCTGAAAGCTTATATATCTGATCTTCAAATCCCTGAACTGCAGCAAATCGATTTCCTGCACCATCTTCATTGCCCAGGATGATAGTTGCCGTCTTATCTGCATAGTCTGTCTGTTTCGCCTCAGTATCGTCCAATGTATTTACAAAATCCAGAGTAATACTGGTCTGAGAATCTGCAATCCCGGTGTCCATTTCCGCATCTACTGCTACCGGTGCCTGAAAATCCAGTCCACAGAGCACGTCAAAAAGATCATACATGGTTTCTGTGTTTACCGTGACTGTCTCATCATAGGGATTAAGAATCTCCCAATAGTCAAAATCCATTTTATATCCTGCAGGCTCATTGGAAAGGTTAAAGATTTCCTGTCCGTCTTCCACCAGGACAACTTTTCTGATACCATCTGCTACAAACTGCGGGTGCTCTGCCTGGGTGGTTTCCGGTTTTTCCGTCTGAACCTGGCTGCTCCCTTCTGCTTCATCCACAGTTTCCTGACTCTCTCCGGAAGTGCCTTCTGTCTTCTCTGTGGTCTCTTCTGTATCTGTATTTCCGCATCCGTACAGTCCTCCTGCCCCAAGGGAAACGCTTAATCCAAGGATCATGATTTTCTTTTTCCAGTTCTGCATAGCTCTTCCGTCCTTTCTCTTTCCTCAATCCATAATCCCTTCCTGTTCCTTTCAGAAACTGGTCGGTCTCCCAGACTTTCCATAGAAAAAGGGACAGGATAGGATATGCCTATTCTGTCCCTAATGTTAACATGGGCATTATGTCTTTTCTATAGAGAAATCTGTCTTCTTTCTTTATCCAAGTGTCACATTTATTTCTACCGGTTTCTTTCCTGTAAGGGCCCGGCTCCTGTCATCAGGCTGTGAAATACCGGCAAAAATCTTAAAGTTTCTGCTGTCAATATGCCGCTCTCCGGCTTCATCTACCACTGTCATGGCTCTGTTTGCCACAGTAAAGGAGAGAGTTTTCTTTTCTCCCGGTTCCAGGAAAACTCTTTTGAATCCGCATAGGCTATAATTGCGTACTGCCAAAGGAGATTCCAGATCCTTAATATAAAGCTGCACCACCTCTTCTGTAGCCCTGTTTCCTTTATTCTCTACTGTAACTTCCACTTCAATGTCAGAGTCTGCAGTTACCTGATTCATCAGTTTTCCGTCGATGACTTCCACGTCTCCATAAGTCAGTCCATAGCCAAATGGATACAGCGGCTCTTTCTCGATATAGCGGTAAGTCCGTCCTTTCATGGTATAGTCTGTAAATTCCGGCATGCCTTCCAGATCTTTATAAAAAGTAACCGGCAGTTTTCCTGAAGGAGATACATTTCCGAAAAGCAGATCTGCAACAGCTTTTCCACCTCTGGCTCCTGGATACCATGCAAGAAGGATTCCATTACATTTTTCCTGGGCATAGTTTAAGTCAATGGCACTCCCCGCCATGAGAACAACAATAGTAGGTTTCCCCACTGCTGCCACTTTTTCAATCAGCTCTTCCTGGACTTTTGGCAGATGAAGATCTTTCTTATCTCCTGAAGCATCGCTGTTTCCTGTATCTCCCTCTTCGCCTTCCAGAGTCTCATCCAGACCTACACAGATTACCACAACATCACTGTGTTCAGCAGTAATCACCGCTTCCGAAATACGATCCTGTTCCCAGGCCAGATTTTCTACCCGATCTTTATACAGATGGCAGCCCTGGGAATATAAAACTCTCACATCTTCTCCCACTTCATCCTGGATTCCCTCCAGCACCGTAATATATCTGGAAGAAGTTCCGTGATAATTTCCGATCAAGGCAGCGCGGCTGTCTGCATTGGGACCTACTACGCCGATGGTCTTGATCTTCGACTTATCCAGCGGCAGCACACCATCGTTTTTCAGAAGGACACAGCCTTTTCTTGCTACGTTCAGGGCTTCTTCTATATGTTCTTTACATTCTACCTTCTCATAAGGAATCTTATCATACTCGCTTCCATCAAAAAGCCCCAGGAGATATCTTGCTGTAAGGGCCCGCTCTGCAGATTTTGTGATATCTTCCTCTGTGATCAGCCCGTCTTCCACAGCTCCCAACAGATGAAGATACGTATTACCGCAGTTGACGTCACAACCCCTCTTTAATGCCAGGGCAGCGGATTCTCTGGCGTTTTTGGTAATCTTATGATTTTCATGGAAATCCTTGATAGCCCAGCAGTCAGACACGAAATGACCGTCAAATTTCCATTTGCCTCTTAGCACTTCCTCCATCAGGTAATGATGACCGCAGCAAGGTTCTCCGTTTGTCCTGTTATAAGCTCCCATAACGGATTCCACATCCGCCTCTGTTACCAAAGCTTCAAAAGCTGGCAGATATGTCTCCCACATATCTTTCATCGTAGCTTTTGCGTCAAATTCGTGACGTATAGCCTCAGGACCGCTGTGCACCGCAAAATGTTTAGCACAGGCAGCTGCCTTCATAACAGGGCCCTCTCCCTGAAGGCCTTCTACGAATTTCACGCCCAGACGGGAAGTCAGATAAGGATCTTCCCCGTAAGTCTCATGGCCTCTTCCCCAGCGGGGATCCCGGAAAATATTCACGTTGGGAGACCAGAAGGTCAGTCCTTTGTAGATATCTCTGTCCCCGTGCCTGGAATATTCATTGTATTTTGCCCTGCCTTCTGTGGCGATAATATCCCCTACTTTCTTCATCTCTTCCTCGTCAAAAGCTGCGGCCATACCGATCGCCTGAGGAAACATGGTGGCTACTCCTGCCCTTGCCACTCCATGAAGGGCTTCATTCCAATAGTTATATGTAGGTACTCCCAATCTTTCCACAGGAGATGCATCGTATTTCAGCTGAGAGGCTTTTTCCATAAGAGTCATCTTGCTTACCAGTTCTTTTGCCTTTTTTCTGGCCTCTGCTCTTTCCTTTTTAAAATTCTTCATACTTTGTCCTCCGATTTCATTGGTATGTGTTCATTTTACACTGGGCCCATATATTTTCTCTATATCCTTCATGCTAAAAACTGCCCATTTATTGCTTTATACTTCTGCTCCGTGTTTCTGCATTTCTTCCCGGTACTTCGTAGGGGATTTTCCGGTATGTTTCTTAAATGCCAAAGAAAAATAATTCGTATCCCGGTATCCCACCATCATAGCAATCTTGCCGGTTTTTAAACTGGTGGTCTCCAGAAGGGATTTTGCCTTCTCTATACGTTTCCGCACAATATATTCGTTGCAGCCCTCTTTTGTTACCCGCTTAAACAGCCTGGAAAAATAATTAGGGGTAATATACAATGAAGCAGCAATATTGGACACCGTAAGGTCTTCCGTAAGGTGTTCCGAGATATAATATTTCGCTTTGTCTACAATCTCATGGACACTTTCCTCTTCCTTTCCAAGCATCTGGTTCAGAAACATTTCTGTTACCTCGCAGGCCTCTTCCCGGTTGGCAGACAGCAGACTTTTGGACAGTGCATCCACACGTCCCGGCTCTGTCTCTTTAGACTCACCCATATAGGCAAAATAGGTAGCAGAAGCCATCTCAAAACATAGTCTGCGCACAGTCTGCTGAGACAGATTATAAGATTCGGTAGCTTTTGCAAAAGTTCGGAAAGCTTTCATAACATACTCGGTATTTCCGGTATTAGAACACATAATCCCTTTTAATTCGCTGAAAATATCCCGGAAAATATTCGTCTTGTTCCGATCGCCAAAGGTCTGGATAACATCCTGTATACTTTCTTTTTCCGTATTCAGCAAATATTTTGCATCATTATAGGAAATATACAGATTGGAAAATCCCGACACAGCGCTTCCTACCACAATTTTCGGTTTTGTATCAAATTCATCCCTGAGGATTCCTGAAAGCTCCTCAATATGTTCCAGGACAGAACTTTCTTCCTCCGCAAAATAAACAATACCCAGGATCCCATCCTCCTCAGAAAAGGTAATGCCTTCTCCCTGGGCATCTACCACACTCATACAGATGTTTTTCACCGACAATTCATGAAAATCCTGTTCCGCCTCCTGGACAGAATAGTTCTGGGCAGGTATGATCAGCACGATCTGAAGCCCCTGGTCCATCTGGAATCCATAATACTGTTCCAAAGTTTCCATAAGCTGACTGCTTTCCTTGGGATGGTTAATGAGCCCTCGGATACATTTTTCCAATTCCATCTGCTCCGCCGTTCCCTGAGTCCTCTGGCGCAGACGATAACTTCTCCGCTCTTCTTCAATTTCATCTAAATGAGCCACCTGTTCTCTAAGGACTCTGGAAAGATTCTCCTCCTCAATCGGTTTCAGAAAAAAGTCCTGAACCTGAAGGCGGAGACTCTGTCTGGCATATTCAAAATTATCATATCCTGTAAGAACGATTACTCTCAATTCCGGAATGATATCCCTGGCTTTCTCGATCAGTTCCAGTCCGGTCATTCCGTTCATTTGGATATCGGTAATCATAATCTGCGGTCTGTTTTTTTCCAGCACTTCCAGAGCCTCCGCTGCAGATGCCGCCGTATATACCTCTCCAATACCCAGTTCGTCCCAGGGGATCACTTTTTTCATCCCCATACGTATCATCTTTTCATCGTCTACAATCAAAGCTTTATACATTTATCATATCCCCTTTTAAAATTCCATCGTCAACTTCTGTGGTATAGGGAAGCTGTATTTCCACAGTCACTCCTCCGAATTCATTTCTGAGATAATACAAACCGTAATCTTTTCCATAGAGGAGTTCGATCCTCTTATTTACATTTCTTACTCCATAGCCAAAGGATTCGTCATATTCCGAAAGCTGCAGGTTCATAGCATCGATCTGGGACTGGGTCATTCCGCTTCCAGTATCTGCCAAAATGATCAGCACATGATCCCCTTCTCTTACTGCTTTCAGGAACACACTGCCTTTTTTTCCTTCTTTTACTTTTATTCCATGGTAAATAGAATTTTCCACCAAAGGCTGGAGTGTCAGTTTGGGGATCATAGTTTCTTTGCAGCTTTCTTCGATCTGGATCTCACTTCCGATGATATTGTCATACCGCATGTTCTGGATGATCAAATAGTTTTTCATGTGTTCAATCTCCAGTTCCAGAGGGATCACATCATGACCTTTGCTCAGGCAGATCCTATAGTATTTTGCCAAAGCCATAACTAAGGTAGAAATCTCCTTGTTTCCATCCGCCATAGCCTGCCAGTGGATACATTCCAGGGTATTGTAAAGAAAATGAGGCTGGATCTGGGACTGAAGAGAATTAAACCGGATCTGCTCGATCTGATGTTGTTCCATCTTCACCTGTTCCATGAGAACCAGGATTTCTTCCATCATAGAGTTAAAACCGGTAGCCAGCTTCTGGAAATCTTCCCCCATACTTTCTACATTCAACCGGGTATCCAAAGACCCTGCCGCTACCTGATCCATTTTCTGAACAGTTTGATCCAGAGGTCGGTATACCCGTCGTATAATGATCTTTACCACAAAGAAACTGAAAACAACCATGATAAAAAGAATCGCCGTCATAATGATAATCGTCTGAATGCTTGGCGCATACAGCTCTATGCTGGCTATACTGCTCACAATATAATAATCCCAACCTGATACTTTCTGATAAATATAGAGTCTCCCGTCCCAGGTAAATTCCCCTTCTCCTCCTTTTAGCAGATTTTCATAAGATACGGTTTTTTCTATATTATCCTTATCATAATCTGCTACAATGGTTCCATCTGTCTGTATAACAGATGTCTGGCTTCCGGTCGCCGGCTTGTTTTCCAGAATCTGTTCCAAAAGCGGATTCGTAAAATTCAAACACAAAAGTCCTCTTTCCATGGTGATCACATTTAAATCATAAATCGGAAAGTAAACGCTGAGTGTATAACGATTGCCTTTGTAATACCTGTTGGAAAATCCTATTCGTATGGTGCTGTCCTGTACAGTCCGGCATTGCTGGTAGTCCTGTGCGTAAACCTGTTGAAAATCGCTTGAAACAATAGCTTCTGTTCCTTTATAAAGATAATCGTCCATCTGGTAGCTGACAATGCCTATGAAATTCAGATCCGGATACATATTCTGGCAGCTGGTCATAGTATTTACTGCATTATTGGCATATTCCGTATAAGAAGCCTCTCTTTTGCTGGTGCAGTGAAGATAGTCCTGCACAGTATCATCCATCACAATCGCTATGGCCAGGGCCTTATACTGTTCCAGAGACGTCACATAATTTTCCGCCATTGTATCATTATTGGTCTGCAGCAGTTCTATAGACTTTTCTTTCATAGAAGTCACTGAAGAAATCGTGGATACCGCCAAAATGATCAACGTCATCACGATAATAGCAGTCGTAACCAAGACCTGCATTTTTTTATCCAATTTCCAATGATTGATTCGTTCTATCCACTCTTTCATTTTGCCTCCTAATGTCTCTGCTTGTAGTCTTTAAAGCAACAGTATATCTTTATTTTTAACCTGCGTCTATAGGTTTCCTTTGGTATCCGCATTCAAAAAAGGGCGTATGAAAACGCCCTTTTCTCTCTGTCTCAGCCTTTTACCGCTCCGGCTGTCATACCTTTTACCAGCTTGTCCTGGAAAATAATAAACATCACAATCATCGGCAGCAGTGTCAAGGTCAGGACTGCCATGATCATAGGAGTATTCATAGAGTACTGACCCTGGAACTCCCAGATAGCCAACGGCAGTGTCCGGTTCTCAGAAGACTGTGTTAATGTATATGCAAAGGAGAACTCATTCCACATATTTACACCATTGTAGATAGCCAGTGTAGCAAGCCCCGGTTTAGAAAGAGGAAGGATCATAGAAAAGAACATCTTAATCTTTCCGCAGCCATCGATCTCCGCCGACTCTTCAATCTCTCTCGGAATCTCCTGCATAAAACTGGTAAGGATAAATACAGAAATCGGAACGGCAAATGCCACATATGGTCCGATCAGTGCCCATATACTGTCATAAAGCCCTGTGGACTGGGACATTTTAAATACAGGGATCAGGGTAATATGTACCGGTATTGACATACAGGCTACGATTCCTGCATAAATAGGACCCGCCAGCTTAAACTTAAATCTTGCCAGAGGATAAGAAGCACAGGAAGCAATAAACAGCAGCAGGAGCAGAGAAATGGCAAGCACGATCACACTGTTCAGAAAATATCTTCCAAATCCTCCCGTGAGTACTTCCTGGTAATTAGCAAAGTTAAAGCTTTCCGGCAGTTCAAAAACACCTGCTGTCAGCATTTCGAACTTCTCTTTAAAAGAGTTCAATACCATGAATATAAAGGGAAGGAATGAGATAATCAGATAAAAAATTGCAAGAGCAAAGGCGATCACCCAGCATACTATACTTTTCATTCTACTTTTCTTATAAGCATCCATCTGTCTTTACGCCTCCTTCTTTCCATTTATCAATTTCATTGTAATAAGGGCAATCAAGGAAATCAGGATAAACATTCCTCCTGCTACCGCTGAACCATACCCCATGTTAAAGTTGCTAAATGATTCCTTATACATATAAGTTGCCATCAATTCTGTGGAAGTACCCGGGCCGCCGCCTGTCATTACATAGATCAGATCGAAATACTTCAGAGAACCTACCATTGACAAAATTGCGGCGCTTTTCATAGATGGTACCAGCAAAGGAAGTGCGATCTTCCAGAAATACTGCCCTCTGGTAGCACCGTCAATCCTGGCTGCTTCGAATACATCATAAGGAATATTGGTAAACGCCGCCATAAAATACACCATATAAAATGGAGTAAACTGCCAGCAGATTACCGCTATGACTGTAAGCAAAGCAGTCTTGGGATTTCCAAGAAGATCAATGTTTCCGCCGCCAAACCAGCCGGAAATAGTACTTACGATACCTCCATTTGTAGCCAGGGCATAGGTAAACAGGAAACCGATAGCTACCGATGACATCAGCAGAGGAATAAACCAGATAACCTTAAATACTGTCAGCTTTTTCCCTCCAAAGTCCAGGAACGTTGCCAGAGCAAGTCCTAAAGGAATCTGGATCACGATCGAGAGTACCATAATGATCAGATTGTTTTTAAAGGCAATCCAAAAGCTTCTGTCCTGCAGAAGGGTAATCCAGTTCTGGATACCGATAAAGGTTCTGTCGGCTGAAATTCCGTTCCACTGATAAGTACTGGTGATAAATGTATCTACAATTGGATAAAAAATGTAGATAATCATCAGGATGGTTACCGGAGCCAGAAAAAGCGCAGCCACTTTTCTCGTATTTCTCTGCCTGATCACTAACAGAGAAGTACTTTTTTCTTTCATAATGAAATCCCTCCTTCTTGTTACTTTAAGAACTTTTTTGATAGTATCAATACTATCAAAAAGATTAGAAAAACTACATAGAACAATCTTTCTATATTCTATAATTTTCTATCCATAATAGCTCTTTTTTATAGTATTATTTATATATTTTACCCAAAAAGAAAGGCTCTGTTTCCAGAGCCTTTCCGATTCTTCCGTCATGTTGCTTATTCGGCTTTCTGTGCATTATATTCTTCCATAGCCTGCTGCATGGATTCCTGAGCTTCCTGAGGTGTCATAGTAAGACCAAATACTTCCTGAAGCCCATCCAGGTGAGCATTGGAAACTGCAGGCGGCAGATACTGATCATACCACAGCTGAATCTCAGATGCATTGTTGGCAGCTTCTACTACTTCGATTGTAATCGGATCTGTCAACTTTTCTTCGATTCCATTAACTGGAGGTATCTTTCCATTTTCTACTCCCAGATCAATAACTTCATCAGAAAGATGTGCTTCTGCACACTCAAAAGCAGCTGCCAGTTTTTCGCCCTCACAATTAAATACGATAAACTGGTCGCCCACTGTACCGATCATGATAGACGGATCCGCATCAGAACCTTCAATAGCCGGGAATGGGAACCAGCCGATCTTCTGATAAAATTCTTCACTGTCCGTTGCAAAGGTACCTGTATACCAGGAACCACAAAGAAGCATACCTGCTGTTTCCTGATACATTAACTGTTTAGCCTGGCCGTCATCTTCACTCAGAGAGTTTACACCATCAGGGAAATATCCTGCATTTACCCACTCCTGGATCTTCTCGCCAGCCTGGATAAAGCATTCATCTGTAAAGCTTCCTGTGCCTGCTACTGCGTTCTGGAATGGCTCTAATCCGCCATATCTTGCAGCCAGGTTCATGAAGTACATAGAACCTGTCCATTTAGAGCTGTTTGCCAGTGCAAATGGTGTAATTCCATTTTCCTTCAAGGTTGCACAAATATTTTCCAGCTCGGCCAATGTGGTGGGCTCTTCCAGTCCGTACTGGTCAAACATTTCCTTATTATAGAAGATACCGGACATAGATACGTTCTGATAAGGAACTGCGTAAATATGATCATTATAGGTTGCCTGACCAATTGCAGATTCCATCAATTTGTCTTTGATTTCTGAATTATTGAACAGATCATCGATTGGCTGGCCGAATCCAGAATCAATGTACTCATACATAGGGCCGCCGGACCAGCAGGAATACATATCCGGGCATTCGCCAGAACTCATGGCAACCACCAGTTTTTCTTTATAAGAGTCATTCTGGGTTGGAACAGATGTTACAGTATAGCCGGATTCTGTTTCAGAATTAAACTTCTCTACCGCTGCTGTGACAATATCTTTATCGGGGCTTTCTGTACCGATATTCCAATACACGATCTCCTTGTCATCTCCTGAGCCGGAACTTCCTGAACCAGATCCTCCTGAATTACTGCTTCCGCCTGAGCCGCCGCAGGCTGCCATGGATGCTGCCATCAAAACTGCCATGGAAAGTGCCGCCAGCCTTTTCATTCTTTTTTTCATACTCTTTCCTCCTTTTCCTTCTGCCTTTCGGCATGTTTAATAGATTCAGTGATATTATAATAGCATTCCATGTGTATAATGCCCATAAAATAAAGTGTCCTTCTTCTATAATTTTCTTACTTTTACAGAACAGATTTTTATAGTTTTCCTGTTTTTCACCTTTTCCTCCCCCTTTTCGGATTGATTTTTTCCCCTGATACTGCTATTCTTTCCTTATCAACATAATCTGGAGTCCGACTTATGAAAAAAATCTTTTCCGGTTTTCGTGAAAATATAACCTACCCGGATTCTTCCAATTTCCGGCTGCTCATACAGAGAAATTCTTATCACATTGATCCACACTGGCATCCCTGCGTAGAGATCATAATGCCTCTCTCCCGGGATTATCAGGTAAAGATCGAAGAGGAAACCTATCATCTGGACAAGGGAGATATTATGTTTCTCCATTCCGGCACCATCCACGCTCTTACCGGACCTTCCAAAGGAGTCCGTCTGATCTTTCAGTTCGATGTGGAAATCCTGTATTCTCTGAGGGAATTTCAGTCCCTGCTATTCTCTTTTCCCTCTTTTTTTATCCTTCGACGGAATCTGAAAGATCCTACTTATACTGCTGCGGAAAGTCTCCTGCTCTCGGCCATTTGGGAATCCAGACACAAAAGGCTGCTCTGGGAAGCCAGTCTCTATGCCCTGGTTCTGGAACTTTACACCCTGCTTTTTCGCTCTTCTGCTCTGCAGATGCAGGTATTCCCCGGAAAAGAAGGAAGGCAGATATCCGGCCATCAGGAAAATCATCCCTATCAGGAAAAATTTCTGGCCGTGTGCCAGTATCTGAACCAGAATCTCTCCAGTGGAATCACTCTGGAAATGGCAGCCTCTTATGCGGGTTTTTCCAAATTTCATTTTTCCAGGCTTTTTAAAGATTTTGTGGGAGTGTCTTTTTCCCAGTATGTCACCATGCAGCGGGTCCACAAAGCAAAACTGCTGCTGTTGACCACCCAGGCCTCCATTACAGATATTGCAATGGAAGCCGGTTTCAACAGCAGCAGTACCTTTAACCGGGTATTTTATCAGTCTGAAAAAATGTCGCCGACGGATTTTCGTCAAAGCCAGGCCAAATTAAAAAACTGACATCTCTATCAGACAGGCGCCTGGAGCCGGGACTTTCCACCCGGTTCCAGGCGCCTGTTAAAAAATTATAATCATCTGTCCCACTTATCACACATGGCATTGATCTGATCCGCAAACCTGGCCAGGTCTTTGTTGGCTCCACCTTCATTATGACGGATAACTGTCATTAATCTCTGTCCGGCTGCAAGCAACCTTGCATATACACCGGCAGCCTTTCTGGTCTTCGCTTTTTCTTTTGCATGTTTCACTGCGATTCCCAGAGTTTCTTTTACCACCTCTCCGGTAAGCAGATCTACAATAGTTCCGCTGTAAGGCGCTATGGCCTGATATCCCAGCTCATCTGTCAGTCTCTTTGCAAACAGCTCACAGACCTGATCGTCACCGTGGGTCACAAAGACTTTTTTTGGCTTTTCACGAAAAGCTCCGGCCCAGCGCATAAGCCCTTCATTATCCGCATGGCCGCTGATCCCCGGAAGCCGGACGATCTCAGCATTGACATGGATCTCCTCTCCGAAAAGCTTTACTTCTGTCGCTCCTTCGATCAGCGCCCTTCCCAGGGTACCCACTGCCTGGTAGCCGACAAAAAGAATCGTACATTCCTGTCTCCAGAGGTTGTGTTTCAGATGGTGTTTGATTCGTCCCGCATCACACATACCGCTGGCAGATAAGATCACCTTCGGCTTCTCGTTGAAGTTAATGGCCTTGGATTCATCGCTGGTAACTGACAGCTTCAGCCCTGGGAAAGCAATGGGGTTAATCCCTTTCTGGATCAGTTCCATGGCTTCCTCATCATAGCATTCACTGTAATGTTCCTTGAAAATACTGGTGGCCTGCACTGCCAGAGGACTGTCCACATATACCTCAAATCCCGGAAATTCCGGAAGAAGATTATCCGCCTTGATCTTCCGCAGGAAATAAAGCATTTCCTGGGTCCTTCCAACAGCAAAAGAAGGAACGATCACGTTGCCGCCCCTGCGGAAAGTTTTCCTTATAATATCGGTCAGTTCTGCTATATAATCAGGCTTTTCCCCATGGCTTCTGTCTCCGTATGTGGATTCCATAACCACATAGTCTCCGGTTTCCAGATATTCCGGGTCTTTAATAAGGGGCTGATCTGTATTGCCGATATCTCCGGAAAATACCAGTTTCCGCTCCTCCCCGTCTTCGGTGATCCATATCTCAATGCTTGACGACCCTAAAAGATGGCCAGCATCGGTAAACCTTACCTTGATCCCTTCCTCCAGTTGGATAATCTTGTGATAATCGCACTCTACAAATTGCTGGATCACACCTAAAGCATCCTCCATGGTATAAGCTGGTACAAATTCCGGCTGACCGTTCCGCCTGGCTTTCCGGTTCCTCCACTCAGCCTCGAACATCTGGATGTGAGCACTGTCGCGAAGCATGATGTCGCAGAGATCGCAGGTAGCCGCTGTGGCATAGATCGGTCCCCTAAATCCCTTGGCATATGCCAGTGGAAAATTTCCGGAATGATCAATATGGGCATGGGTCAGCAGGGCAAAGTCAATCTCTGATAGGGGAACCGGGATCTCCTGGTTCTCATACTGATCCGGTCCCTGTTCCATACCACAGTCCACAAGAAACTTTTTCCCCGCTCCTTCCAGAAAATAACAGCTTCCCGTCACTTCATGAGCGGCCCCAATAAAAGTCAGTCTCATAAAAAACCCCCTTTACAATATTTACATTCTATAAAATTCCTTTCAATTCCCGGATATATTCCGGTGTTGTTCCGCAGCATCCGCCGACGATATCCACCCCTGCGCCGATCAGACGCTTCATATTAAGTGCAAACTCCCGGGCCTCCATGGAATATACAGGATTTCCCTGGTCATCGATCACCGGCATACCGGCGTTTGGTTTCACAATCAGGGGAATATCAACCGCTTTCCTGAGATTTTCTGTCACTGCCACAAGCTGATCCGGCCCTGTGGAACAGTTGATTCCCACAGCATCTGCCCCCATATCTGCCAGAGCCTTTGCGGCATCATACACATTCCCCCCAAAGAAAAGACTGCCGTCTGACTCTACTGTCAAAGTACACATTACCGGCAAACTGCAGATAGAAGCCGCTGCATCCAGAACAGCCATAGGCTCCGTCTCTCCCAGCATGGTTTCTGCTACCAGCAGGTCCGCCCCTGCCTCTATCTGGGCCATGATCTGTTCCTTATAGGCTTCTAAAAGTTCCTCATAAGGCACCTCCTGTTTCCCGGTAGTCGTCAGGTCTCCTGCCACCAGACAACCGGTTCCTACCGCCTTTCGTGAAATCCCCACAAGGGTTTTATTTAATTCTTCCACCTTATCCTGAAGACCGTGATTCGCCAGACTGATCCTGTTTGCAGAAAAAGTAGGGGCATAGACGATCTGGGAACCAGCCTCCCTGTAAGCCTTCTGCAGTTCCATAAGAGGCTGGGGATTTTCACATACCCATTGTTCTGTGCATACCCCTCTTGGCATCCCCGCCTGCATAAGATTGGAACCTGTTGCCCCGTCAAGTAATACCGTTCCTCTTTTTACCAACTCCTGAAATTCCTGTTTTGTCATTCCCGTTCCTCTCTTTCCTTCTGCTTTTTTCGCTTTTCTCTCAGCTTGCGGAAAAATTCCGAAAGCATAGAACCGCACTCCTCTTCCAGAACCCCTCTGCTTACCTGGACCTTATGATTAAACCCATCCATTTCCAGGAGATTCAGTACAGATCCGGCGCAGCCCGCCTTGGGATTCATAGCCGCAATGACCACCCTGGGGATCCTTGCCTGGACAATGGCTCCCGCACACATCTGACAGGGTTCCAGTGTCACATACAAGGTACAGCCTTCCAGCCTCCAGTCCCCCAGCTTTTTGCTGGCTTTCCGGATGGCATTCAGCTCTGCGTGAGACAGGGTATTTTTATCTGTATTTCTCCGGTTATAGCCTCTGGCAATGATCTTATCTTCATAGACGATAATACAGCCTATGGGGACTTCTCCCAATGCGTAAGCTTTCATCGCCTGTTTTTTAGCCTCTCTCATATATTTCTCATCTGTTGCAAACCTTGATGCCTCATCCACTTCTTTACGCCTCCTGACCGGTTGTGATCCTCCGCTTTTCGCCCTGACCTGTCCTATAAATTTTCTTCTTTCTTTTTCTTACTAAATTTATTGTAATGGATTCCCTGATGCAAATCAAGTCCGGCATTCTGTCTTTCTGTTCCGGCCTTTCTGCGGTAATTTCCAGGCGTAACACCGAAATGTCTGCGGTAGATCCTGCTGAAATAACTGGGATCGTAAAATCCGCATTCAAATCCGATCTCCTTTACTGACAGATCCGAAGATTCCAGAAGGCGTCTGGCCTGGTTCAGCCTGTATTCTATTACATATTCTACCGGAGCTTTGCCATAGTATTTCTGAAAGCATCTGCCTGCTTCACTGGGGCTTATGCCTGCCGAGGCAGCCACTTCTTCCAGGGAAATCTTTTCCCTATAATGTTCATTTATATAATCCAGCATTTGGCCCAGCCTTATCTGTGTTTTTTGTTCCTTTTTACATTCTTTCTGAAAAGGAAGGGTATTCCTGTGAACATACAGTTCCCTGAAAATCCCCATCAGTTCCCCAGCCACATCCAGTTCAAAGCATGGTGAGTCCCTTTCTTTTTCCTCGAAGTCCAGAGAAATCTCTTCATAAAAGCCCTTTTCTCCGTACTTTGCCAAAAGTCCATATATACGATACAGCTTTTTTATGATCCGTGCCTGCCATTCCACAGACGGCCTGAGAATGAAGCAGGGCAAAGAAGGATTGTATAAAATCACCGATAAGTATTTCTGGTAGACCCTGCTGGTCACAGGCGCCATAAGCTCTCCGGAAAACACGATGTTCGGACAAAGGCAAGCCTGTTTTTCACCTATCTGCGTGTAGCTGTGAAACTGGTTCCCGTTCAGAAATAAGGTTTCCCCCCGGGTAAGCCGGAACTGTCTGTCCCCTGCCTGAACCTCCACCTCTCCCTGGTAAACAGAAAAAAACTCCGGTTCTCTGTGCCAGTGAAGGGGAACATGGCCCCTCTCCCATCTGGCAAAGTTATCTGTATAATATTGGATAGGAAAGCTCTCAGAACCCTGGGACAGATTTTCCCTCATCTGGTGGTCTCTTGGCATAACTGCGCCTTTTTTCATATGCTTCTTCTATCTCCTTTTCTAATTGGGTAAATAATACTATATTTTCCCTAGAAAATCCATGTTTTCTGTGGATATTTGGTGATATACTTATATCCGCATAGAAATCTATGACTCTATTTTCAAAGAAAGGATACTTTTTATGACCACTCTCCTGCTTATTTTCATTTATATTTTTTACATCGGCCTGGGTATCCCGGATTCCCTTCTGGGAACTGCCTGGCCGGCGATTTATACAGAATTTCATTCTCCCATTTCTTATGTAAGCTTTGTTTCCATGATTATTTCAGGAGGCACTGTTGTCTCCAGCCTGTTAAGCGCCAGGATTATTGCAAAACTTGGGACTCCCAGGGTAACTGCACTGTCCACCAGTCTTACCGCAGTGGCTCTTTTGGGCTTTTCCTGTTCCCAGAACTTTCTCTGGCTGTGTCTGTGCGCCGTTCCTCTGGGTATCGGCGCCGGGTCCATCGACACTGCGCTGAATAATTATGTGGCGGTAAACTATAATGCCATGCAGATGAGCTTTCTCCACTGTTTCTACGGGATCGGGGTTTCTCTGAGCCCCTATCTCATGTCTCTGGCCCTGTCTGATGACATGAACTGGAGAGGCGGATACCGGACAGTATTTTTTATACAGCTCTGCATTGCCATCCTTTCCATAGTTTCCCTGCCTTTATGGAAAAAAGCAAAGCAGCGTCAGCCGGGTAAAGACATTGAGATGAAGCTCCTTTCTTCCCGGGAAATGCTGGGCAATCCAAGGATCCTAGCCGCATTTCTCACATTTGTGGGCATCAGCGCTCTGGAGTCTACCTGCCTTATCTGGGGGAGCACTTTTCTGGTTGACGCAAAAGGAATGGGGGCGGACACTGCTGCCAAAATGATCACATTCTACTTTGTGGGGATGGCCCTTGGCAGGTTCTTTTCCGGACTTCTTTCTGTCCGTTTTAACTGCCGTCAGCTTATCAGAGCCGGACAGGCTATTATCCTGGCTGCCGTTCTTCTGCTGCTCCTGCCTGTCCAGGGTCCGTCAGCTATTTTAGGCCTATTCCTCATAGGAATGGGAAATGGTCCCCTGTTTCCTAATATGACTCATCTGACCCCTATACTTTTTGGTATAGAATCCTCCCAGTCCATTATCAGCATGGAAATGGCTTTCTCCAACGCCAGTATTATGCTGACCCCAGTGTTCTTTGGATTCATTGCCCAGCATGTGGGGACCTGGTGTTTCCCGCCCTTCCTGCTGATCATGTTCCTGCTCCTTGTCTTCAGCACATGGATGCTTGATAGAAAACGGTAGCTTATATTTGTAAATTCTGCTTGCGATTAAGGAGAGGACGATATCGTCTATGCAGATTATGTGGTAGATTGCAGGCAGGATTATGGCTGGCTCATCCACTGACAAAAAGAATATCCGAATGAAAAAGGGCGCTGTCACATTAGTCAAAATCCAGAATATGACTAATGTGGCAGCGCCCAGAATGTTCTGACGGAGATGGTGGGAGTCGAACCCACGCGCCCTTGCGGACCTATCGCATTTCGAGTGCGACCTCTTACGACCACTTGAGTACATCTCCTGATCTCATCCTGCATTGGCAGGACAAGATTTATTATATCCCCTGGTTGGTTACAGGTCAAGAGAAGTTTTTCAAACCTGGGGGGTGTCGATAAGCCGGTACCAGTATCCGAACCGTCCCCGCCTTTTCCGGGAGCCTGCGCACTCTTTAAAATAGGGAAAACCGAACATATTGGCCATAAGGCTTTCCTGCCGTTCATAAATTCCCGGAACTCCCAGTATGTATCTTCCATCCTCTCTTCTTTTTCCAAGCAGCAAATGTCCGTAATTTTTCATCCCATACCGAAGAAAATTATTGTTCATCAGCCCGCAGTCCCGTCTTCCGAGAATTCGCAGATCTGCCGGTGTAACCTTTTGACAGTCTGTGATCTCTTCATCAAAGAATGGTATAAATGCTTCTTGGGGAGCAGCGGACTGACTTTCCATCACAGCTTCATCTGCGATTCTTACTGTATCCGGACTTTCCCTGACTCTCTCTCCATATTCCGGATCTGCTTCTGGAATCTCTTCCTGTGCAGGACTCTCTTCCGGAATTTTTTCTGTCTCCCCGGATTCTTCCTGGTAAGCGGATCCTCCCGGTATCTCTGAGTTTTCCCTTTCTGATTCTACCGGTGCTGCTCCGGAGTCCGGCTCTGTATCTGTCACGCCATCCTCCTCAGGAGATATCTGCAGTGTATCCGAATCTGCCGCCTTGTCTTCATAGGTTTCTTCCTCTGACAAACGGCTCTTTTCCTCTTTTTCTTCCTGCTGGGAGGGCAGCATGATCATATCCGGTCTTACCGGCTGTTCGTCCCAGCCGCTGGCATAGATCTCTCCATTTTTCCCAAGGATCAGCAGTCCACCTAAATCACTCAGACTATAACTGCCGCCTATCTGCTCTTCTCCCATCTCCAGATCAAATTCTGCCTGACTACCTGTCAGATCTCCCTTCCCCAGAAAAATTCCCCTGGCGGAGTTTCCTTCTCTTACATAGCCGTATGCTCTGACCTCTGCAGAATCTCTCCCCTGAATTCCTCTCAGTTTAAAGCTCATGCGGCAGATACCGTTTCTGGCCTCAACTTTGATAAATCCTTTTCCGTCGCCTTTCTTCCCCTGAACGTATTCATATACATAGGCAATAAATCTTCTATATCCCGGCATATGCCCTTCCTTTGGATCTTTATCCCTAAAGTATATGAGGGTTCCTTTTCTTTAGAACCTGTCTTTTACAATTTTTTCTCAGATAATTCCCCATTTTTATCAAGGGAAAGAATTCCGGTAGCTATTCTTTCGCGAAATCTTACGTCATGCTCCACAGCCAGCAGTGTGGGACAGTATTCCAGAAGCAGCTCCTCTATCTGAACTCTGGAAAATACATCTATATAATTCAGAGGTTCGTCCCATATATACAGATGGGCAGGAGTCAGAAGGCTGGCTGCCAGAAGCACCTTCTTCTTCTGCCCTTCTGAAAACTCTTCCATGTTTTTCCTGAACTGATTCCTGTCCATATCCAGCTGCCTAAGTATGGCGCAAAATAGGCTTTCTTCCATTCTCCTCTCCTGGCAGAACTTCCCTATGCTTCCTTTAAGAAAAGAAGTATCCTGGCTGATGTAAGATATCACAAGACCGGAAGCGGTTTTTAATTCTCCCCTTTCCTCAGGTCTTTCGCCTTTTCCAAACCGAGGAATCCCCGTGGCTTTTTCCAGGATCATTTTCAGAAGAGTGGATTTTCCCTGGCCGTTTCTTCCGGTTATAAATATACGTTCTCCCTGATTGATTTCAAAGTCCAGTTCCTCAAACAGCATTTTGCCGCTGCCGGAAAACCCCAGTCCGTAACCACTAGCCGCTGCCAGACGTTCCTTATGATATTTCAGTGGCATCAATTTCAAAGCCGGAATTTCTTCAATGTCCTGAAGAAGGCCTTCCTGCTGCCGTATCTCCCTCTCTATCCGTTTTTCCATCTGTTTGACTCTGCTCTGCATCTTTTTGGTTTTTCCACCGATATAGGCTCTGGTAGCAATGGAGCGGTCATGTTCTTTCACCGGATCAAATCCGATCTTGGAATTCTCGTTTTTCGCCGCCCATTGTTTTGTCTGCCCTGCGGCTTCTCTCAGCTTTCCAATAGTCTTCCTGTGTTTTTCGTTCTCTCTTCTGGCAAATTCATCCTGTCTCCGCTTATTCTCTTCCCAGGAACTGAAATTTCCGCTTTGGATCTCAATGCTCTTTCGGTTCAGCACCAGGATATGATCGATACAGGCATCCAGAAGATCTCTGTCATGGGATACCAGGATAAATCCTTTTTTCTCTTTCAGATAAGTCTTCACTATTTCCCTGGATTCCTGATCCAGGTGATTAGTGGGCTCGTCCAGAAGCAGAAAATCATTTTCTCCGGAAAAAAGCACTGCCAGAAGAAGCTTTGTCTGCTCTCCAAAGCTAAGGGTATCAAATCTCCGGTACAGCAGGTCTCCCTCCAGGCCCAATTTATCCATTTCACAGAATACCCTCCACTGCTCGCTTCCCGGTTTCAGCTCTTCAAAAAATTCCACCGCTGGTTTTGACCTGTTTTCCTTCCTTATAGAATAGGGGAAATAGTCAAAGCAGGTACTGGTTGTAATACTTCCCTGATAAGAGTACTCACCCAAAAGCAATTTCAGGAAAGTAGTCTTGCCTTTTCCGTTTCTTCCTGCAAATCCCAGTTTCCAGTCTGTATCCAGCGAAAAGGAAACATTTTCAAAAATATTGTCAAAGCTGCCCTCGTATCCAAAAGTAAGATTACTCACATAAATCTGAGACATCTCTATCCCTCCTCTTTGTGTTGCCAAAGAGTCTGCCGTCTTTCCAAAGACCTCTCTTTTCTATAAAAGGGCATATCGGATAGGGATGCGCCTTTTCCTATCCTCTGCAGTAATACACAGCTCGCTGCTTCGCCCCTTGCCGGGCTTATCACATAAAAAAGAGAGGCGGTGAGAACACAGCCTGCTTTTGGCAACATAAAACCTGCCTTCCGGCTTCTCCGGAAGGAACCTGACTCCAAGTTTCACGTTATCCAAAAACAAACTATCTCCTCATTTTTTCACCTCTCTCATTTTTCATAGCCCCATTATAGTCAGAAGCACAATCTCTGTCAACTTCTTTTCATAACGATTCATCCATAAAGGAAAATTTCGCTGTACAACAGCGGAAAAGCAGCGTTAGCTATGAATCTGAGCTGTATGACGGAATCGTTATTTCTTTTATAATTTATTTCTAATTTCTTCTTGACATCTGCCCTTCTATTATTTATAATAACTTCTGTTGAACACCTTAACGAAGCGTGGCTCAGTTTGGTAGAGCGCTGCGTTCGGGACGCAGAGGTCGCGTGTTCGAATCACGTCGCTTCGACTAGTTGTAAAAATACCGGAAACCCTGATTACAGGTTTCCGGCATTTTTTTATTCCTGCGGGCAACAAACCAGGCCTTTTGCAATTTTTTTATTCTATAGGACAGTCCGAAGAACTATCCTATAAAACAAACAGGATCTTACCCTTCCACATTTCTGTGCCGGATAAGATCCCTTCTTTTTTTGCTATGCACTTACCTTGCCTCTTCCCATTTCCTGTCCAATGTTCAGGATATGGTCGCCGATACGCTCAAAGTCTGTAAGCATTTCTGAGTATATAATACATCCTTCTTCGGAACAGGTGCCTTTCTGCATACGCTCCAGCTGTTTCTGACGATAGTCCTCTGTCATATCATCAATCTTCTGCTCAATATCCACAATAGCCCTGATATCTTCCTTCTGTCCCGGCTCCTGCCCGATCTCTGAAAGATAATCAATGGCCTGATCACAGATTTTCTTCATCTCATCAATCTCTCTCTTTACCTCAGAAGAGAAAGAAATGTTCTGTCTCTCGATCACCTTCGTATATTCACAGATGTTCATGGCATGATCACCGATCCGTTCTATATTGCCACATACCTTAAAAAGTGCGCTGATATACCTGGAATCTCTGGGATTGCTTTCATTTACAAGCGTCTTTGAAATGTATTTGGAAATTTCCTTGTTCAGAAAGTCAATATACTCTTCTCTCTCCCGTACTTCCTCCAGCAGTGTGGTCTTTCCTTCTTTTACCGCCTCAAAACTTCTGTCTACATTTTCCTTTGCCATAGTCATCATACGATGGATTTCTTTCCGGATGCTCGTAACGGCAATGGCGGAAAGTCCGATCTGGGTATCTCTTTTCGTTTCCATAGGACGGATAAATTCCATATGCATAACATCCACATTTTCATCCTTCTTCTCCGGCAGGATTTTTCTCGCAAGCTTTGCCAGATATGTTCCAAATGGAAGCAGGAGCAGCGTGGTTACAATATTAAACAATGTATGCATATTTGCGATCTGGGCTGCCACATTGTCCGGCGTAAGACTTTCAATCAGATCTGTCAGCGGTGTAAGAATACATACCGTTGTAAAAATAATTGTACCGATAATATTAAACATCAAGTGTATAATGGTAGTACGTTTCGCATTCCGGTTCGTACCAATAGAGGCCAGAATCGCTGTGATACAGGTACCGATGTTCTGTCCAAACAATACATAAACTGCATTTCCCAGTCCAATCAGTCCGCTGGAAGCCAGAGCTTGCAAAATACCTACAGAAGCTGAAGACGACTGGATGATGGCTGTAAATACCGCACCTGCCAGAATTCCCAGGAATGGATTGGAGAACTTGGTCATCAGCGAAATAAATGCTTCAGATTCTCTCAGAGGCATCATCGCTGCGCTCATCATATCCATACCCACAAACAGGATACCCAAGCCTGCAAGGATCAATCCGTAATGATGAACCTTCTGTTTCTTAATAAACACTACCAGAGCTACACCTAAGAATGCCAGCAAAGGTGCGATTGCCCCCACGTCAAGAGCAATCAGCTGCCCGGTGATCGTGGTTCCGATATTGGCCCCCATAATGATCCAGACCGCCTGCTGCAGGGTCATCATACCCGAATTAACAAACCCCACTACCATTACCGTAGTAGCCGATGAGGACTGGATTACCGCAGTAATCCCGGCTCCTACCAGAACTCCCAGAAAACGGTTAGCAGTGAGCTTTTCCAGAATCTGTTTCATTTTGTTCCCGGCAGCAGCCTCCAGACCATTGCTCATCATCTGCATACCGTAAAGGAATAAGGCCAGTCCCCCTAAAAGACTGAAAAAATCTGTAATTTTCACTTTTCTCCTCCATTAGTACTTTCACATATTTTTTACTTAATTTTAACCATACTATTACATTTATACCTGTTATGGAAGATGAATTCAAGGATTATTTCTTTTATTTTACATGAATTTTACATTGCATGTAAAGAAAAAAGGTGCTGCCAAGAGGAGATTCTCCCATTAGCAGTACCTTTTCTCTTGAATTCTGCATTTTTCTGCTTATTTCTTATACAGCACAACTGCCTCATAAGGCTTCATCCCTATCCTGCTGCCTTCTATGTTATGCACTTCATAATTGCTCAATACACATTGGTATTCTCCCAGCTCTGTCTCAGAATCCCAGGTCACTTCTTTCCCATAGAAGTTGCAGATTACCAGCATCTTTTCTCCCTGGTACTCCCTTTCATAGGCAAAAACAGAAGGATTTTTCTCATCCAGAGGCTTCAGCTCCCCATAAGCGATCACATCATATTCTTTCCGCAGTGCGATCAGCTTCTGATAGTAGTGGAAGATGGAATCTTCATCCTGAAGCTCCGCCTCCGCATTAATGTATGAGCAGTTCTTATTTACCTCAATCCAGGGTTCGCCTGTGGTAAATCCTCCGTTTTCCCCGCTGTTCCACTGCATCGGGGTCCGGCTGTTGTCTCTGGAATGGATCTGAAGGATCTGATAAGCGTTTTCCTCCGTCAATCCCTTCTCCTGAAGAATCCGGAAATGATTCAGGCTCTCCACATCCTTATACTGGGAAATATCTGTGAATCCGGCGTTGGTCATTCCCAGCTCCTCGCCCTGGTAAATATAAGGAGTTCCTCTGAGACAGTGGATCACAGTTCCCAACATTTTTGCAGATTCCTTCCAGTACTTTTCCACATTTCCAAATCTGGAAACTACCCTTGGCTGGTCATGGTTGCACCAGAATACTGCATTCCAGGCATGATGTTTTCCCATGTTCACCTGCCAGTCAAAGAGGATTTTTTTCAGCTTCTGGAAATCGAAGGGAACAATGACCCACTTCTCATTTCCCATAAAGTCAACCTTCAGATGGTGGAAGCTGAAAACCATGGACAATTCTTTACCGTCCTCATTTGCATACTGATAACAGTTTTCCATGGTGGTGCTGGACATCTCTCCCACGGTGATGATCTCTGCGTCTGTTCCGAAAGTGGCTTCGTTCAGTTCCCGGAGATATTTATGGATATTGGGACCATCGGTATAAAATCTTCTGCCGTCCCCCTCATAGTCATTTTCAAACTTATCCTTACTGATCAGGTTTACCACATCGAAACGGAAGCCCTTGATTCCTTTTCCCATCCAGAATTTAATCACATTCTGGACTTCTTTTCTTACTTCCGGGTTGTTCCAGTTCAGGTCAGGCTGAGATACATCAAAAAGATGAAGGTAATACTCGTCAAACTTCTCTACATATTCCCAGGCATTTCCGCCAAACTTGCTCTCCCAGTTGGTTGGAGGAACTCCCGGCTTTGGTCCTTTTTTAAAGATATAGAAATCTTTGTACTTGGGATCTCCCGCCAGAGCTTTCTGAAACCACTGGTTCCTGTCAGAGGTATGGTTGAACACCATGTCAAACATCAGGCGGATACCCCGTTTTTCCGCTTCCCGTGACAGTTCTTCTACGTCCTCCATGGTGCCGTATCTGGGATCAATGTTATAATAATCTTCCACGTCATATCCATTGTCTTTCTGCGGAGATACAAAAAACGGCGTCATCCAGATGTAGTCCACACCCAGTTCTTTTATATAATCCAGTTTTTCTATTACACCTCTTAAATCTCCCAGTCCGTCTCCGTTGCTGTCATAAAAAGACTTGGGATATATCTGATAAACAACGCTTTTCTTAAAATCTGCCATGGAAAATCCTCCTTACTCAAACTTGATAACCGGTGTCTTTCCTGCCTCTGCTTCCATACCTGTAAGGTATTGGATATTCTTAGCCTGTCCTTCCTCGGTAACAATAAATACAGTCACATAAGGATGTCCTGCCGCTTTGATCTTTTCCTTATCAAAACGGATCAGGGGCTGTCCCTGTTTTACCTGATCTCCTTCTTTTACAAGAAGCTCAAATCCGTCTCCGTTCATATCAACAGTATCTACTCCTACATGGATCAACAGTTCCATCTCATTTGCAAAGATCAGACCACAGGCATGTCCGGAGTCTGCCATAACTACCCCCACCTTTGCATCTGCAGGGGCTACTACGGTATCATTTTCCGGCTCAATGGCAACGCCGTCTCCCATAATATGCTGTGAAAACACATCATCCGGAACATCATCCAGAGGAATTACCTTACCGGTAAGTCCGGCCTTTAATTCTGTGAGAGGTTCTGCCGCTACTGTCTGTACTGCCGGTCCCTCTACTTCTTCAACAACCTGAGACTCCTCTCCGTAGTCCTCTCCCAGTCTGTCTGCAGCAGATAATTTTGCCTTCCCCACAATAAATGTCAGTACAAAAGGAATCACGATAGCCACAGCCATAGCCAGGAGGAAGATCAGGTAATACTCTGGTTTAATAGACAAGATACCCGGAAGGCCGCCGACGCCGATGCTCAAAGCCTCTACTCCAAAGCCTACAGAAATCACTGCTGCGCAGGCAGAACCGATCATACCGCAGACCAGCGGGAATCCGTATTTTAAGTTTACACCGAAAAGCGCCGGTTCTGTTACGCCCAGGTAGCAGGAAATGCATGCAGGAACGTTGACCTGCTGAGCTCTCTCATTTTTCTTCTGAAGAACTGTCATAGCCAGCACGCTGGATCCCTGTGCGATGTTGCTCAGTGCGATCATGGGCCACAGGATGGTGCTTTTGCTGGGACCTGCGATCAGCTGAGAGTCAATAGCGTTTGTCATATGATGAAGACCTGTCATAACGATAGGTGCATATAATAATCCAAAGATTCCTGCAAATACAAATCGGATGTTAGAAGTCAGACCTGCGTAAACCACGTCTGCAATGGCGTTTCCAATGGTCCAGCCGATGGGACCTACTACCATATGTGCGATAAATACTGCCGGCACCAGAGAGCAGACCGGAACTACGATCATACTGACCACCGCCGGACATATCTTCCGGAAAAACTTTTCCAGATATACCAGTACAAAACCAGCCATCATGGCTGCGATAACCTGTCCCTGATAACCGATCATATTTACCTTGGCAAATCCGAAATCCCAGTATGGTATCTGATCTGCCGGAGTGGAAGCCACACTGAAGCCGTTAAGAAGCTGGGAAGATACCAGTGTCAGACCTAATACAATACCAAGGATCTGTGTAGTTCCCATCTTTTTGGTAATGGACCAGACAATGCCTACGGGCAGCAGATGGAACACTGCTTCACCGATCAGCCAAAGAAAGCTGTCCACACCTGCCCAGAACTGGGAAATATCTACAAGGGTCTTTGTGCCATTGTCAAAGAAATAAATGGCGTCGATCACATTACGGAAGCCCAGTACAAGACCGCCGCAGATCAGGGCCGGAATAATGGGAGCAAAAATCTCTCCCAGGTTGCTCATAAGCTTCTGGATTGGATTCTGGTTGCTCTTAGCTGCCTGTTTGGCAGCTTCCTTACTTACCCCTTCAATTCCTGCATAGGCAGTAAATTCATTGTAAAAGGTTGACACATCATTTCCGATGATCACCTGATACTGCCCTGCCTGGGTAAAGGTTCCCTTTACACTTTTCAGTTTTTCAATTTCCTTTGCGTTTGCTTTCTTTTCGTCTGCAAGAACGAATCTCATTCTTGTCATACAGTGAGACACTGCCGCAATATTCTCTTTTCCGCCGATCAGCTCCAGCAATGCCTTGACGTCATCTGTATATTTTGCCATGCTCGTACCTCCTTCTTTTCACGAACTTGTTTGAACAAGTATAAAATAGCACACTTGTTTAAACATGTCAACATTGTTTTCTTGACTTTTTCAATTTTTTTTATATAATGAAAACATAAGATGTTTAAACAAGACAGGATGTGATGAAAATGCCGAAAAGTAAATATGAATTTATTTATAAAGATTTAAAACAAAAAATAGAATCCGAAGAATATGCCTACCAGGAACTGCTTCCTTCTGAAAACCAGTTAGTGCTTGCTTATAATTGTTCCAGAAACACCATCCGCAGAGCGGTAGGCCGTCTGGTAACAGATGGCTATGTCCAGACCATGCAGGGAAAGGGGGTCCGGAATATCTATCGCCCTGTAGCGCAGACCTCCTACACCATCGGCGGTATTGAGTCCTTTAAGGAATCTTCTATCCGCAATCATAAAAAAGGCCGCTCCGTAGTCCTTCAGTTCATGGAGCTTACCGCCGACGAAAAAATCTCCAGGCGGACTGGCTTCCCGGTGGGTTCTGAATTATATTATATTCAGCGGCTCCATTTTTTAGACGAAAAACCTCTGATCATCAATCACAACTATTTTCTGAAAAGCGCTGCTTGCGGCCTGACTCCGGAAATTGCAGAAAATTCTATTTACGAATATCTGGAAAACACCCTCCACATGACCATTGTCAACAGCAAGCGGGTGATGACAGTAGAAAAAATCACTCAGATAGATGAAAAGTATTTGGAATTGGATGTAAACGACTATAACTGTCTGGCGGTCATCACCAGCCACACTTACAACAGCGACGGGGTCATGTTTGAGTTCACACAGTCACGGCACAGGCCGGATTACTTTCGTTTCCAGGATAATGCGGTGCGCAGGTCTGTGAGCTGAAAACTGCCGGGAAATCCATGTTTTTAGTTGATGGACATGGATTTCCCGGCAGTTTCTTTTTTTAACCCTCCTGCGCATCCCCCGGCAGGCTTCCTTCCCACAGATCACTGAAAGAAATCTCCTCTGTCTTATCTTCATATTCTATGGTAAGAACATCATCCTGAGAAAGTTTCCGTTCTGTACCGTCTGACAGCCGGATGGTATTCTCATCTATAAAGTCCACTGTATAGAATGCTCCGTTCTCTTCTGTCCCTCCCTGGCTGTCATAATACTGGCGGATCAGGATCTTGTCTTCTCCTGCATCTTCCACCTTCAGGGAAACCCCTAAGATTTCCGGGAAGAAGCCAAGTGTCACTGTTCCATTGTCCTCTTTTGCCCAGGTCATCTTCACCTCATCAGACTGTGCAGGAGGATTCTCCAGAGCCTCCCGGGCCAGATCCGCCAAAGAAATGGTCTCTGTCCGGTCTTTGTATTTAATGGTCAGTACCTGGTCTTCACTGAAATCCATATTCTGGCCGTCTAATCCCATGACTGTGTCTTCGTCAATAAACGTACAGCTCCAGTAAGCGTTGGCATTATAGGCTTTTGTAAAGGGAGCCAGCTTACCTTCTACTATGGTAATGGTATTGTCTTCTCCAGTTTCTGCGTAAAGCCTGCTGTTTTTCTTCTCCGGAGAAAAGCGGATGGAAGCGATCCCGTCCCAGGTCTCTATAGTCATCTTCACATCTTCAGAATTTGCCGTCCAGGTTCTACTGTAATACAGAAGGCCTCCCCCAAAGATCAGGCCGCAGATCAGAACGGCTCCCCCTGCTGCCAGAAGGATTTTTCTTCTGGTCTTCTGCCTCAGTTTCCGGAAAGGCTGTACGGCCTTTTTATTCTTCACCGGCTGGTTTTCCTCTACGATCTCCTCTTTCATGGAAGCCAGATATTCTCTGCACTCCCGGCATTCCTCCAGATGTTCCTCTATCAGTTCATTACTCTCCTCACTGGTCAGTCCATCTATGTAACTTGGAAACAAATCCCGGATAACTTCACATTTCATCTTCATACTTCCTCATCCTTTCACTAATTTCTGTTTTGCCCGGTAAAACGTTACCCTGGCCCAGTTTTCATTTTTCCCAAAGATATCTCCGATCTCCCGAAAGGAGAATTCTCCTGTCAGCCGAAGAAGTACGACTTCCTTGGCGGTTTCCTCCAAAACATGAACCTTCCGGAATAATTCCATCTTCTCTTCTTTGATACATAGTTCTTCTTCCAGGGCTGCTTTGGGGGAAACAAGATTCTCATCCAGCTGACTGGTCCCTTTTCTTTTTCTTCGGTCCAGCTCCTGATACCATAAATGTTTGGCAATCTGGCAGAGCCAGGTAGACACCTTACAGGAGCCATTATATTTATCTGCACTTTTCACAGCCTGGTAAAAAGTTTCCTGGGTCAGTTCCTGGGCCGTATCTTCTTCATAGCAAAGTGTCATAAGATACTTGAACACTGCATTTGCCTGCTCTCTGTATATGGAGTCCATATCCATCATCTTGTTTCTCACCTCCTTTACCCATATATCCAAAAAAGAGAAAATTCGTTACATATATTTTTAAAAAAATAAAATTTTTCTCACCGTAGGGCATATCCGCCTTTCGGCCGCTTCTGAACATAAACAGAGACGGATATGCAGACTTTGAAACTGAGACACTAAACATAGATCAGGGATATTCCCTATTAACCTTTCATGCCTCTGCTCCATCGCTGTATTTTCCGTCTCCTTTTATAATCTTCTATTCCATTACTTCCTGATAAGTGGCATGCTTTTCCAGAAGTTGTGTCATCTTTGCCATAGCACTTACATCTCCGATCAGGATCACACCACAGAGCCGGTTGTTCAGGAAATAATATTTCCGGTACTGTTTTTTGCCCATGTCTTTGAATTCCACAGTCTTATACACCAGATTGAGGTTCTTTCCATTATCCCCTGCTGCAAACAGTGCAGTTCCCATGCCGTGGAAATTCAGGGCTGCAGATACCCCTTCATAAACAAGGAAGTCTCCTGCCGCATTGGCTCCGGCAACCTTTCCCTGCTCCATAGCCTGAGGCCAGATAGCATAATTGATTCCCTGATACTGGGCACAGTCGCCGCAGGCATAAATATCCGGAATATTTGTTTCCATTTTCTCGTTAACCACAACTGCCCGGTCTGTTTCAATGCCCGCTTCCCCGGCAATGGCTGTATTTGCCCTTACACCGGCGGAAACAATGACCAGGTCTGCCGGGAATACCTCTCCTCCGGCCAGCTTCACGGCGGTTACATGGTCTTCCCCGAGAATGTCTGTGATCTGTACTCCGGTATGGATCTGGATATCCTTTCCTTCACTGATCAGTTTCAGCATGTCGGCAGCACCTTCATCCAGCTGTCTTCCCATAAGAAGGGGCGCAGCCTCCAGTACAGTTACATGGCATTTAGCTTTCTTCATCTCCCAGGCTGCTTCCAGTCCCAGGACGCCGCCGCCGATAACGACAACATTTTTGAGCCGGGGAAGCATGGCTTCAATTTTCCGGATATCTTCCAGACGGCGGATGGCAATAACCTCTTTCTTATCTTTTCCATTGATAGGCGGGATAAAGCACTCGGATCCAAGGGCATAGATCAGCTTTGTATAGGCCAGCTTCATGCCCTCTTCCAGAAGCACCTCTTTATTTTTCGTATCAATGCCCGTTACCTGTTTTCCCAGAAGAAGATGAATGTTGTTTTCCTCATACCACTTTTCTTCTTCAATAGCAATCTGTTCTTCATTTAATTCTGCCATAATGGATTTTGTCAGCATGGGACGGTTATAGGGACGGTAAGGTTCATTGGAGATCATCACAATGGATCCGGTCCTGTCTCTCTCCCGGATAGCAGAAGCTGCATAAAAAGCTGCTGCTCCCCCTCCCAGGATCACATAGAAGTTCTTTGTATCCATCCTGTAGGAGCTTTCTTCCACGTCCACAGGAACAAAATTCTCTTTGCCTACGCCGCACACCGGGCAGACTTCCAGTGAAGCATCAAAGATCTCTCCGCATACCAGACATTTCACCAGCTTCTTGGAACCTGTGGATTTCTTCACATTTTCCTTATTCTGAAGCAGGCACCCAAAATTATATCCATAATCATGGGCATCGATCAGATTATCCTGACTTGGCTTAAACTTCACCCGGAATCCTTCGTCAGGCACTCTCATCTTTAACTGTTTCAGTCTCTCGATGAGGTGAGGAACCGCCTCGCCGCTCCAGCCATAGCTTCCAAAGGCGCTGGCCAGCTTGCCCCCGTGGGTTCCTGCAAAGATGGACGTGGTCAGATCCCAGATAGGCTTTAAAGCTTCTCCCACAATGGTAGGAGATCCCAGAAGGAATCCATCGGCAAATCCCAGCTCTTCCAGAACCTTTCCCTGATCTGCCTCTACCATATCATAGCAGCGCACATCTACATCTCCGCTTTCTTCAATACCCTGGGCAATAGCCCCTGCCAGCTCTTTTGTATAACCGTAGGCACTTACATAAGGAATGATCACCGTCTTTTTCTTGTTTGGGTTTACCACCGTGCACCACTCCTGGTAGGTATCCAGGATAAAATCAATCTTTGTATCCAGAACCGGTCCGTGTCCGGTGCAGATCATAGAGATGTCCAGCTCCCTGACTCTTTCCAGGGCCTTTAACATGTAAGGCTTAAAAGGACCGATAATGTTATCAAAATAATATTTGGTGGCTCTCATGTATCCTTCCTGATCCGTAACCTTACTCAGAAGGATATCCTTAAAACCATAATGAGAACCAAACGAATCACAGGTCACCAGAATCTGCTCTTCTTCTATATAAGTATACATGGTATCCGGCCAGTGAAGGTTGGGCACGATCAGGAATTTCAATGTCTTGTCTCCGATCTTCATCTCCTGGTTGTCTTTCACAGACAGAGCCGTAAACTCTCCGTTGACGATCTCTTTCAGGAAATTAATGGCGCAACCTGTGGCAATGATCTTTAAGCCGGGATTGATCTCCAGAAGCTTCTCCACGCTTCCGGCATGATCCGGCTCTGTATGGCTCACCACCAGGTAATCAATCTTTTCCACATCTGTGATCTGCTTCAGCTCTTCCAGATATTCCTCAAAGAACTTAGCCTTGGCAGTCTCAAATAAAATAGTCTTGTCTCCGGCTTTCATCACATAGGAGTTGTAGGTGGTTCCAAATTCCGTATACATGATAATATCAAATACACGGAGCTTGTCATCTACAATGCCCGTCCAGTAAAAATTATCTCTCAGTTTCAGCGTTTCCATCTTGAACCTCCTTTTCAGCCTTTCTCCAATGATTGTCTCCTTAAGATCAGCAGGCTATGCAAAAACTCAGCCATTTCCTCCCGTAGGGATAAATGGGCGGATTGCCTCGGCAACTCCGGAAATAGGCATGGTCTGCAGCCAGATCTTTCCCGGCCCTGTCAGTACCGTGTTAAAAAATCCTTCTCCTCCCAGGAGTTTATTTTTGATCCCCGCCACCTGGCGGATATCAATAGATACCCCAGGTTCAAATCCGGCTACATTTCCTGTATCCACCACTATCTGTTCTCCCGGGGCCAGGTCATATTCCACAAGCTCTCCATCGATTTCTGCAAAAGCGATTCCATTTCCGGAAAGCTTCTGCATAATAAATCCTTCTCCGCCGAAGAATCCGGCACCCAGCTTTTTATTAAAGTGAATGTCCAGCTGTACACTGCTCTCTGAAGCCAGGAAAGCCTTCTTCTGAAGGATCATCTCTTTTCCCGGAGCAATCTCTATAGGGATGATCTTTCCCGGAAAGCTGGAGCCAAATGTGATCATAGCCGGACCGCCCTGGGCCGTATAAATATTCTGAAACATACTCTCTCCTGAGAGAGCCTTAGAAAACATCTTGCCCAGCCCTCCTCCTATGGTCTCCATCTTAACATTCGGGCTCTGCCATACCATAGAGCCTTTCTCTGTGATCATCTGCTCCCCATCTTCCAGATAGCATACAACAATGGGAAATACGCCGCCTTTAATCTCATACCTCATAATACTTCTCCTTTTCTTTTAATCTTTTTCTTCCACACCTAACAGCCTGTCCAGGCTCTGATATTCCTCTTTGCCGTGGGCATGAAAAATATTTATATGATTCCAGTCGCAGCTTCTGTCTGTGAAAGCCGGAAATAAAAATCCCCATAAAGGCTTGTCCGGCTCATACTCATCTGCAAGAGGACATAGTGCGCAGATAAGGTACTCATAGACCTCCTCTGATTCCCACTGTCTCTCTTTATCAGATGTTTTCACAGGTACATCATACCGATCATGAAATATCATGACCCCATAGGGCTCCCTGGATTCATAATTCTCCATAATAATATCGTAAAGCGTATCCATCAAAGCATCATTTTTTAATCCGCAGTCTTTGATTGCATTCAATAGCTGGACCACCCCCTGAACTTCCCGGGAAGTCTCATCAATTTTATATCTTTTCAGCTGTACATTTGTTTTTGAAAAAGGAATGGTCTTTGCGATTTCCAGATTTTTGGCCTTATCCTTCTGGGAGAGCTTTAAGAAGTTCACGTTAAAGCTTCCGTCAAAGTCTCCGTCCTTGTCCACATAGCAGCCTGCGATCCTGGTAAAGGATGTCCTGGATGGCGTCATTCTCCTGGTCAGTTCCAGCATATCTTCTCTGTTGATATTTTTGTTCTCCATAAGTTTAAAATTCTGTCTCCCTGTCCGTGGATAATCGCAGACAAGCAAAAGCCTTGCTGTGATTTATCCCTATCATATCACAGTCAAGGCTCTTTTGCATTAAATTATATCTAATTGTCAAGTTCTTCTGCCTATTTTCCACAATCCTCCATCCATTGGCAGACGTCTTTTGCATTATTAAGCCGCCCCATTTCCGTCCATACTTCATTCCCATAAATGCCCAGAGAAAGTACTTCATCTCCCCCCTCATCATACAGATAAATGATATAGTTTATCTGTTCTTCATCAGGAATCTTCCCTGTTATGAGAATCCTGCTGTGTTCTAAGATTTCCAGAAGCTGCTCGGTTTCCTGAGAGGTACATTGGATTTCTTCTCCTTCCTCATAGTTGTTTTCCGTAATCTCCCAGACAGAGACCTCCCTGCACGCTCTTAAACCCGGAACATATTCTTTCAGACTCGTGGCTTCAAAATAATTTTTCATTAAAAGAATCCCGGCAATAGCTGCCGCTGTCAATATCAGAATGGCTGTCAGCCATCTTTTCTTTGTTTTCATATCTTTCAACTCTCTTTTATTAAAATCCTTACCGGCATATCCAGGATTTTTGAAAAGATTGGTTCAAGCTGGTTCTTTAATGCAACCAGTATCCTGACACGTTTTCTCTCCTTCTCCTTATCTGCCAGATTTCCGTGGACATCATATTGCGGCATCGCAGCCAAAACCAGTACAAGACTGTTTCCTTCTACTACACCTTCCCCGGCTATAGAAGGGAATAATTCTATTTTTGCCTGCTTATCCGCTGAAAAAGCCAACACTTTTTTATAGGTCCTCTCTATGATCTCCCCTGCCTTTTCTCCGTTTTCTCTGGTAAGATCCCCGCCTATCTTCATTAAGTTCTTTCTGTCTTCATTACTCAAACGTTCTGTATGGATCACATTTCTCAGGTAAAAATAGTCCATATCCAAAAGATCCCGTTTCTGGTATTCATCCATTTCTTCCCCGTCTGCTTTTATAAAGGAGATTTCCTGCTTTTTCAGTTTTTCATCAATCTTCCTCAGTCCTGTCTTTTCCTCCAGAAAACGGCAAAACAGATACCCGTATATCCTTCTGATTTCTTCCTCCTCCGGGAAGTTTTCAATCAGATCCAGTATTTCCGAAAGATTTTTCATATTCTTCCTCCTCACTCAAACTGAATATATGTATAACACATATCTCCCTGATCTGGATCCAGATAATACTTTTCGCCCCAGGAAGATACAATATATCTGCCATCCGAAGTTACACCTGTGATCGTCATCGCATGGCCGCCGTCTATAAACTGAACCGTATCCCCATTAATATCCTGTATTGGGCCGTCATAATAGTTGATCACTACATAACCGTCTTCTGCAAATTCCTGGAAGTTTTCAGTGGTAATATCTGTTCTGGTTACAATATTGGCTTCTACCCCTTTATCATCTAAATATCTTTGTGCCCGGTAGATCACTTCCTCCGAGTTCGCCCCACTTCCTGACGTATCCTTTTTGATATCATATCCCGATTTCTCGCCGTCTCTCTCGGAGGAATAATCTTCAAAACTGTCTATCATATCTCCGTCGTCCCCGGGGATATGGTTATCTGTAGAACAATAATAGTCCACTAAAAGCTCATTGTAATTTAAGTCCCCGTCTTTATACATTGGAAATCCAAAGGTTTGCTCAAATTCCGCCTCTCTTCCTTCATAAGCGGCAAATAAAGTATTCAAAAAAGACACATAGCTGCATCCTTCTGAATTCAGGCGTCTGAGCAGTACAGCAATCTCTTTATCCGAATAATCCGGATAATGCTCCTTTACAATTTCATATAAGTCCTCTTTTTCTGACCAGAATCCCCATTGAGACTGTGGGTCTCCCTGGTCACCTCCATAGTCTCCTTCATCATCAAAAACAACGGAATCTATCTCATCCTCCTCTACAGGAGTTCCCCAATGGACAAATTTCCTGAATTCAGCCCACCAGGAACCATCGTCCACAAACTTATCAGCAATCTCCTGACCGCCCTCCTCATAAGGGTTTTCAATGTTGGTTCCGTTTTGAAGAATGTTTTTCTCTGTGCTTATGTACTGGGAGGCTGCCTTTCCTAAAGCATTTCCCATTAGTTTTGCTGTTTCTGCCAGGCTATATAAAGTCTGTATTGATGGGGCAGTCTGCTGACTTAATATCTTCATGCTTCCCTGCATTTCCCGCAGCCGCTGTCTTACATTTTCCACTCCGGAACTGATTCCTTTAATCTGTCTCCCATATTCACAGAGCCTTAAGCTTTCTTTTGAAAGTCTTTCTTGTTTTACACTGAAAAAGCTTCCCATATCGGTTCCCCTCCTTTTCTCAAGCTTACCATATATGCAGGTCCCAGACTTTTTTTCCTGACGAAATAACCATTCTATAGGACAGATATCCTGCCTGTTCTTTCAGGCAGAAAGTTTCAGCCCCCAGCTTTCAAAAACCGCAGAAAACTGAGGGCTATGATAATTCAAAACAATACCGTTCTTAATATTCCTGCGGCTGCCGCCATAATGATCAGAAGTATCCCTATAAGCAGGAAAATAACCCTGAGCTTTCCGGTTTTCTCCTGAGGACAGTAAAACTCATTTACATTTTCAGGATTTACATAAATTGTAACCTCCTGTCCTATATAAAAATCCTGCCCTGTGCTGCCTAAATGAGAACGCTTTCTGATCCTTTTTCCCCGGATAAAATATTCATATACAGGAAACCAGGACACGGTACGTATTCCTTCCATGGAAATATTGTCTGATCTTTCCAGGTCTGCTATAACAGCCTGTACCGGCTGTGTACAGATTTCTCTTTTTCTTTTGGCGGAAATTCCCAGCCCCAAGGCTGTTCCTGTAAATACAATTCCCACAGCCCCCATGATAAAGGCAATTATTAAAAGTATAATTCCGGCTGACATTTAGTTCTCCTTATTTTCCTCTACCAGGATCTGTCCGTCTTCCACCCGGAGCTTCGCTCCATCCAGACGTCCAAGAACCTGACTTCTGTATCCCATTTCTTCCTGATCCTGAAGTCCTATGAAAAACAATGTTTCAATTGCATCGTGGTTGAAAAAAAACAGCTGAGAAGAGTTCAGGACTCCTTCCGGATAATAGCAGCCTGCATAATCATAAATCTGTTCCTCATCCTCTCTGCAGACAACTCTTCCGCAGATCATCAGACGTTTTTCTCCTCCTTTCAATAATACAACTGACCCTATAGGCAATAAATCTTTAAACATCATCATCTACCTCCTGGCTTACCAGCCCCACTTAAAATTAGACCAGTCGATGGAAATATCTATCCCGACTCCCAGGCCAAAACCTGCTCCTATGTTTCCGCTTACTCCTCCTGTGGTGACAGCACCTCCGGCTTTCACGCCTGCGCCTCCGGCTTTTCCTGTGATACCTGCATCGATCCGGATTCCGAAGATCTCAAGGCCTCCGGACAGACGCCCTTCTGCCGCATATGCTTCCGCACCTGCTTCTGCCTTTATTCCATAGCCTTCTATTGATTTTCCATTTGCGTTGGTATGGGTTACTTTTCCTATCCCAGCTTCTGCTCCTGCCTTTGCAACCCCTACTTTTCCATCTGCTCCCACATGGATATTGTTATTTTCCGTTCCGATTCCAGCCTCCGCCTTTCCCTGGATCCCTACTGCCGACGCTTCTGCTTTTGCACCTATTTGAGGTGCAAATTTTCCATCTTTAAACAGGGCTGCGCCTATCTCACCTTTTGCAGATATCTGTCCTACGCTTCCCTGGGCCTCTCCTCTCAGGTATCCCCAGTTTCCTTTTGCGCTTCCTTTCGCCACATATACTTCTCCAGCTACAGCAGCGGTTATAAGACTTAAGTCGCTGAGGCGGCGAACAGTATTTCCATCTTTATCTTTTTCTTCTTTCCATATAATTCCTGTACTAAACTCCGGCTTCCAGGAAGCTCCCAGTAATTCTCCTTCCAGCCTTCCTGACGTTTCTGCTCCAAGGAATTCTCCCTGCCCTGCTAAAACGCCTTGTGCCCAAGACACTTTCCGGTCTGTATCAAATTTGGCTTTCGCTTCTCCCTTTCCGCCTTCTGCAGATTCATTTTTTCCTGACAGCTTTTTTTCCAGCTTCCCGCTGTAATACTGGCTGATCTTTTCCTCTGTCTGCCCATAGAAAAGGGCAGCTTTCTCCAGCCCGTCACTTAAAGCGTTTGTCTTTCTTGAATCCTCTTCTAAAGTCTGTGATAAGTGTCCCAGGGACTGTCGGATTCCCCATCCCAGATTATTCTGGATCTGCAGATTTCTTTCCACACTCCTGACATCCTGTGCATATTGTCCCACAATTTCAGCCAAAGATCTGACCTGTCTGGAGCCTTCCATCATTTTTTCCGGATCTGCTCTGTAATCTGCCATCTTTCCCTCATACCCGTAAAGGCCTTATCATTTTATATTTTATCATGGTCCTTACCGGGTCACAACCTTCCTTCTGTTCTTTCCTTTCAAATACCTACCGGATCCTCACCAAAAATTTTTCATAGCCCAGCTGAAGCATGTCCTGATCTCTGATCTCTGCTTCCTGCAGCACTTGTTTTTCGTTAATAAATGTCCCATAGGTGGATCCCAGATCTTCTGCCAATACCAGGGTGTCTCTCAGGAATATCCTGCAGTGTCTTCTGGAAACAGAGGAAAAAGACAGGGAAATCACCGGGCTGTCTGTCAGCCCCGCTATCTCTCTGCCCAGCAAGATCTCTCTGGAAAAATTAGATTGATATGTCTTTCCGTTTGTAAGGCTTTCAAGAACAATTTCCCGTCTTCCTCTGTCCTGTCCGCTTCCCCAGCCATATCCCTGTTCTGTAATAACTGTGCCGTCTTCTCCGCGAACTATTACCTTGAAAAGCTCCCCGCTCTTTCCTCCCAGATTTCCGTCATCCACATAGGCCCCTTTTCTGCTTATATATACCTTCTTACCAGTACTGCCATTTCCGTCCGTTCTGGTAAGCAGCTTCCATGTGATGATTCCTGCCAATACCGCCGTCAGCAGGATCACCGCAAGAATTCCCAGAATACCCATTACCATATCAGTTTCCTCCGCCATATGTCCTCTCTCTGGCTATCTCTCTGGCCCTCATCTCCGTCTCATAGGTTCTCTGGGCCGTACTGCGTATTGTAGCGGCAATCTGCTTTAATTTTGCGGCAGTAGCCACTATGTTTTCTTCCAGTCTGTTTCCCTTTTGTATATAAGCATCTGCGCTGTCACCTTTCCAGGCTCCGGAGAGATTCTGCATGGTTTCCTGGATATCTTTTTTTGCCAGATTATCCAGTCTGGCTGCCAGCTCCTCCAGCTGCGCTGCCTGCTCTTTTGCTTTTCGGAAATTCATTTCTATAAGATCCATTCTTTTCCCTCCGTCAGATAATAACATCTGAAGGCAGATCTGCAGCCAATTCTTTTACTGCTTCCTCACCTTCTTCATATGTCTGTGCCATGGTCTGCAGGTCGTCTACATGTTCCTGTATCCTGTTTAATATTTCAGAAACGGTTTCTTTCATATCTCCATAGACCTTTCTGTGATTCTCCGCCGCTTCTCCCTGCCAGTAGCCTTTAGACCGGTCTACCGCCTGTCCTATAACAGAAAATGCTGTTTTCATTTCCTGCAGAGTACTTGCTGTCTGTCCTGATGCCGCCTGAAGCTCCTGGGTGGAAACCTTGATCCTTATGCTGTCTGTCATACTCCTTCCCCCTTCCTAAATCCGGATAGACGCCACGATCTGTGACACATTGTTTTCACATTTTTCATATTCCTGCCTGGCATACTCCATAGCGTCTACATAGGCATCCATCTCGGAAAAAAAGTCCTGTATGAAATCACAGTCTGACCAAAACTGGCTCATAAATGTTTCCTTAGCAGGACCTTCCCACATACCGGACAGCCGTTCCATCTGCTCCTTCAGTCCGGCCATCCTGCTCTTCAGAACCTGCACCTGATTCTGGATCGTTTCTTTATCCTGCGTCAGCAGATTTGTCTCAATCTCTATTCTGTCTGCCATGTTTTCTTATCCTCCTCCCTGAAATACCACCTGCCTTATATACGCAGCCGGATCCCCATATCTTTCAACAATGTATTGGCATAGTAAACGCTGTTCCAGTCAATACGTATCTGAAACACTTTCTCCTGCTGATATTCCAGCGATATCCTTGTTTCTGTATCTCGAAAACATTTCAGAATCTCCCCAAGCCCCTTTTCCATTTCTTTTAAAATTCGGGTCTCAGTTTGCAGTTCTTCCACAGCTGAAGACAGGGAAGGAAGAAAATCCTCCATTCCCTCCTGTCTTCTGATATCAGTTATCAGTTCCTGAAGTTCCAGCATATCTCCCGATATCTCTGATGCGCTGCATTTCAGTCTTTCCCTCTGTACTGCTCCGACAGCCAGATTTATCTCTGTCATTATCTTCTCCCCTTCCCATATACAGGAAGGGCAGTTCCGGAGGTAATCCGCTGCCCTACCTTTTAAAGGAATCTATTCTGTTTTTATACGATCACATCAGAAGACAGAGAGCTGATCTCCTCCATATTCTGATTTTCAGCCTCTTCATAAGCTCTTGCCATTTCTTCCAGATCTGTAGAATGTTCCTGTATCATTTTCACCAGCATCTGAATGTCATTTTCAAGGCCTTTAAACTTTGTAACATAAGCATTGGCAGCTTCGCCTTCCCAGGAAGAGGCCAGCCCTGTAACAAGATTTGTCATCTCTGTAGTAAGATTTCCTACTGTACCTGCCTTATTTCCAAATTCTGAAGCAGTCTGAGCAAGCTGCTGGGAATTAACTTTTAAAATACCTTCCATGATAAACTCTCCTTTTCTCTTTTTTCTTCAAACCGATCTTTACTTATATTTTCTGGTATTGGCGATTTCCACGTTTGCCGCTTCTGTCTGTGCGTATTTTGCAGCCGCAGCTTCCAGACGCATGACGTAAGTCTCGATAGCATTGTAAAAGTTATCCATCTGGACTTTATCGGAGCTGAAGGCTTTATGGAATGCGTCTCTTGCTTCGCCTTCCCACATGCCAGAGAGTGCGTTCTCTGTAGATTCCAAATTCGATACTTCATTTTTGAACTGCTGGTTCAGACTTTTAAGTTCTTCCGCCTTTGCCTGAAGTTCCCTAGATGTTACGGTAAATGTTGCCATATGTTTTCCCTCCATTTTATTTTTCTTTTTAATTTGTTTCCTTTGATGGTGTTACTATATCATTCTTTCATTTTCTTTTTGGATTTTTTTGACAGACGGCAGGTTTTGTCCGATGAACGGCCCTTTTCCCTTAATCTATACCAGGAGCAGCCTGTCCCCGGATCCAACGCCGGCTTTTCTCAAGGTTGTATCCCGCATAAGTCTGCTTCTGATATCTGGTTTCCAAAGCGTAAGGGCATCCGGATTCCCTTTCAGTACTGACTGTTCCTTCTGACAGATGCTCTCAGCGATCTGAGGGATCAGCAATCCAATCTCCACATCCTCGTCCAGATAAAAATCATAGATCTCATCCATTACCGGAACATACACATCTACTAAGATCATAAGAGCAGCACCTCCTCTGTCTGCCAGATTTCTTTTCTGAGTATTTCTATATTGAAGGTTTCTTCTCCTTCCCCACATTCTCTCACGAGTCCATCCTCTCTGTTCCTGAGGATTGCCTGCCATATAGGTCCTTCCCCGCCCTTCCGGCAGAACTCCAGTTCCATTCGGGGACCGCTTTCTTTCAGTTTTTCTTCCAGCTCTTCCCAGGAAATCCTCTGGAGCTTAAAAGTACTGCTGCGCAGGGCAGAGGCCTCGATGGTCAGGAGATCCTCTCCCGGATAGCAGCAGATCTGGGGAATATCTTTTTCTTCGGGAATCAAAGCCAGGATTCCCTTTGCATTTTTCAAAATCTCCATACAAGCCGACAGTTCTCCTGCTGTCTGGAATTCTTCCTCCCGGGCATGCAGCAGTCCCTTTTCAGTCATGGAAAAAATGGTCTGCAGAACATCCTCTTCCTTTTTTGGATAATGTTCCAAAGGAAATCCCTGGAAACTGGAAATTCCTTTTGCTTCCAGAAGAAGCGCCAATTCCATATCTGTAAGAAAAAAGGCCTCGCCGGGTTTTAATCTATCCCACATACTCTTTGATCTCCTTCTTATAAGTCCTGGATACAGGTATTTCCCAGCCATCTTTTAAAACCACCAGGTTTTGGCCTAAAAGCAGTTTTTCGATCTTTCTCCCGTTTATCAAAAAACTTCTGTGGCATCGTACAAACCACGCTGGCAGTTTTTTACGGATATTGTCCAGGGTATCGTAAAAACCGATTTCCCGAACACCGTCATTAAGAAACAGTTTCTTTTCCCTGGCCTCGAAATAATAAACATGCTCAAGGTCAATCCTCCATTTTCCTTCCCGATTGTCTATGATAAACTGATTTTCTTCTTCATTCTCCTCATCCTCTTTGAAAAAATTTCCGAATGCTTCTGAAAATGCCTCTCTGATCTCCTCTGTCCGAAAGGGACGGAGCAAAAGAGAACCTGCCATGATACTGGGTTTCATATAAGAAGCCGGTGAGAGATGGATATCTGCTATCAGGATCACATAAGCATTCCGGTTTCTCCTTCTGCACTCTTTCGCCAGTCCGATCCCATCTTCTCCTGTCACATCTGTACAGACAATGTCCAACGGAAGATTCGATCTTACAAAAGCTTCTGCCTCTTTTTGCGTATTAAAGCAGTGAAAATCCCAGTTTTCTTCTGTCAATCTGGCTGCCAGGTCCCTGGAGACTTCCCTGACTTTTGGTATTTCCTCTCCGTACCGGCTGAAGATCATCATTTCTACCATGTGATCACCTCCCTGCAAGAGGAATCACGATTTTCTTTGCAAGAGTATTATCCTCCTCATCAGGCACATATCCGATTCCCTTTTTCAGCACTTTGCCAAGCTCTCCGTATGGAATATTCTGAAAGCTGAAGTTTCTCTGAGCAGAAAGATTTCCTCCCAGATGTACCCCTTTCTTATAGCCTGTAAAAAGTGTATATGCTCTGTATCCGACCAGACCTGTACACTCCTCTGTATTCAGGCAGCCGAAGAAATATATATTATGGAGACTGCCCTTTTCAAAAATATTTTCCGCAAATCCTGCCATACTTCCCATGTTTTCATGTTTCCCATACAGGGTCTTGATAAATTCTGATAAGTCCGCCAGAAAAATGTATATCGGCTGCTCTTTTGCCTGCTCTTCAAACACTTTCTCCTCGGTGTATCCCTGATTCAGAAGCTCCCATTTCTTTTTATTTCTGGCTTTGAATACAGGCGTAAGCTCAACGAAATATTCAAACAGCTCCTTAGCTGTAGTTATATATCTGGCTCCCCATTCCTCGGCAGCGCTCTTTAACTGCTGTGTCTTCATCTCTACAACAATGCAGGAGCCATTCTGCGCTTCTCTGGTTCCTGCATAAAGGAGCAGACGAAGAACATTTGTCTTTCCTGTACGGCTTCTTCCCTGAATGGTATAGCAGAAAGTTCCCATAAGAGACACACTGTAGACGGAGGCATCTTCCATTCCATAGGCAAATGGCAGTTTTCTGCCCTGCTGATTTTCCTTTGCATAATCTTCCAGACCAGCCAGAAGCTCCAGCGTAGGATTTTCCGGAATCTGGGGAATCGGACGAGCCGACCGCTGTTTCCAGCATGCATTCATTTTTTCACATAAAGCTTCCAGCTTCCGGCTTCTGGCAAAGTCATCTTCAGCTTTTAGGGAAAGTGCGGTCTGGAATTCCAGCAGGTCTCCTTTATAGAAAGCAAGCCCCCGTCCTTTTACATCCTGTTCCGGAAATACGGAAATATGTGTAGTCCGCAGCACATCCATATATTTGAACTGATCTCCCATTTCCAGACTGATCACTGTACGGATATTGTCCCCGATCCTGCTTGGGATCTCTGAAAGGCCAAAACCGGCGGAAGTCATCAGAAGATAGAGGCCATATCCGGCTCCTTCTCTGGCTATTCGAATGAAATTTTCTTCAAAGGCATTGCCTGTTTTCTCTTTAAAGTTGGCGTAATTATCCACTACCAGCAGGATAGCCGGCAGTTTTACCCCGTAGGCCTGAACATACTGATTATAGTTTCCTCCCCGGAACAGCTTTTTCCGTTCCTCCATAATCCCGTTCAGGAGATGGAACAGTTTTCCTACTCTCTCTTCTTCTCCCTCGTAGATCACACCGCCTGTATGGGGCAGCTTTTCAAAAGGCGCCAGCATACGGCTGCTGTAATCCAGCGCATAAATATTTAAATATGCCGGACTGTACTTATTCGTTAAAGACCACAGCAGGGTCTGGACAAATGTACTTTTTCCACTGACCACTGTTCCACACACTGCATGATGACCGTTTTCCGAAAAGCTCACTTCCAAAGGCATCTGCGCCTGGTTAACCGGATCATCGCACATTCCCACAAGAGCAGACAGTTCCCATTTTCCCTGAGATCCGGGCCATGGATTTTCCTCATCAAATGGCTCATATCCATCCAGCTCTTCCAGATAGATCGCCCTCTTCAGAACAGGCAACCAGAGCTGTAAATGGTGGTCATATCCCTGTTCCCTGGCCATATTATTCAGGTGCTTTACTACTGCCTCAAGCTGTGTGATTTCTCTGGTCCCACTGTCAGATATTGCTTTTCTTCTTTTTCTGCCTCCTACTACGGCAGGTTTTCCTGTATTGGTGAGAAGAAGGGCACCGTCTTCTCTGACCGCTGCCCCTTCACCTTCGTAAGGAGCGCCGCTGTATCCCGACTGAAACAATTCATAAATTTCATCATTTCCCACCTGAAGATAACATCTTCCTGCCTGGGTAATAAAGGCGGCATCCGGCTTATGCAGCATGTCATTGCTGTCCTGACGGTCCTGTACTCTCAAACAGAGGCGGAACTTGGAGTTGCTCCAGATATTATCATCTACCGTACCGCTGGGTTTCTGGGTTGCAAGGATCAAATGCACGCCCAGGCTTCGTCCCACCTGTGCCACACTGATCAGTTCCCGCATAAACTCCGGCTCTTCTCTTTTCAGTTCCGCAAATTCGTCAATGATAATGAACAGATGAGGGATCGGACAAGCCGCCTCCTGTTCTTTATACAGCCGGGTATAATTGTTGATATTATTAACTCCGTACTCTCCGAATATCTTCTGTCTGCGCATATTTTCACTTTTAATGGAAATCATGGCTCTGCGCACCTGGTTTCCTGACAGGTTAGATATCTGACCGGCCAGATGAGGAAGGTCTGAAAACAGATTTGCCATGCCTCCGCCCTTATAATCAATGATAAAAAATGCAATGTCATCCGGGCTGAAATTAATGGCAAGAGACAGGATATAGGTCTGGAGAGTCTCACTTTTACCTGAACCTGTAGTCCCTGCTACCAGGCCATGAGGTCCGTGATACTTCTCATGGATATCCAGATAGCAGTCCGTATTTCCTGCTTTCTGTCCGATAAGAGCTCTCATACTGTTATAAGTCCGGTTCTTTCTCCATCTTTCTTCTACATGCAGTTCTGCCAGATTATGAACATGGTACATTTCCAGAAAGTCCAGGCTGGAAGGTATCTCAGCATTACTCTCTATTTCATTGACCTTCAGCTTCAAAATCCTTCTTCCGAATTCTTCCAGCCAGGCAGGCTTGATACCGTCAAAGTTAATCCTCTGACGTTCTTCTGTATTTTCCATCACATTATAACAGCCCTGAAAAAAGGAATCATACTGTATGATATCCTCGCACACATTGGGAAGCTGTTCGCAGGTCTCTGTCATCAGGAAAACAGAAGCTCCATAAATATCTCTGGGCTCATAGATATATTTCCGTATTAATTCTCCTTCTAAAATTGAGGGGTCTGCAATAAACAGAATATAATATGGTTTTATCCTTGTACTCTTTCCGCTGCTCTGGGGCATCTCTTCCCTTCTTCTGAATACATTTGCCAGTTCAAAGAAAATATCTCCTGCCTCCAGAGGGTCTGCGGCAAAATATCTGGTATGCTTATCCTCAGACCATACATGAGGCAGCCATTTCATACATTCCCACCCGGCTGTATCTTTTTCTTTCCTTTTGTCATACACATATACCAGTTTTACATCTGTATAGCAGTTGTTGGCAGCAATCTGTGCAGTAAGGATATGCATAAGGGATAAAGCGCCTTTTTTATTCTTTCCCCCTACCAGGCCGATAAGATGCTTTCTGGACAGATCTATTCCTACCGGAACAGAATGCAGTGTCTGATATTCTTCTTTGATCATTCCCGGCTTCTTTGACAGAGAATCGTCTAAAAGGGAAAAGCCTTCTTTCGGTACAGCAATCTCTGCCTGGAAAGGGATATCTCCCAGTCCAAGTCTCTGCCACAGAAAATCTCTGTGGGAAAAGTTCCGGTTCCAGAGCTGTGGAGAATTTTCGCTGTACGTGCAGCACTCCTGAGCCGAAGGGTACATCTGATGAAGAGCCTGTTCATTCTGGTTATACATATCCCGCAGCTTCTGAGATATATCCAGCAGATAATTCCCATATGCATTAAATCGCTGAGTTTCTTCTTCTTCCCCCTCTTTATCACTGTATTTTACGTTCATCATGGCCCAGAATACGCCCAGCACAGCAGAAGATACTGCCGTGACAATTCCGGTGAACATAAACACTCCCGAAGATCTTCCGGTAAGTCTGCTGCTCAAAATAGCCATACCACAGCCCAGCAGCATAGGGATCGCCATGGTAAAAGCCGGACCAATGGTAAGAAATAAGGGCTTCTTTGATTTCTGTTTTGGTGCCGGCGGTCCTTCAATCTCTACCTTTTCCGAAGCAATCACAGGAAGGTTCCTTGGCGAACGGTTAAAGTATAGGGTTTCGGCCTCTTCGGAAGCATTTCCTGCCTTCCACTCTTCCTGAGGAAACGGCAGCAGTTCCTCAGTCCGGATTTCCAGCTTTCCGTAATTTGTCCCCACTGCCAGCATCTGATCCAGATAAATCAGCTGCAGGCCGAAAATATTGATGCAGTCCCCAAACCGGAGCCTTTTTCTCCCCTGTATCTTTCTTCCGCCGCAAAAAATACCATTGGCACTGGTATCCTGAATATAAAATCCATCTGATCTTCGCTCTATGTATCCGTGTTCTCCTGAGACCAGCCTTTGAAAGTCATAACAGATCGTATTGCTTTCATGATTCCCAATGGTGATCTGATATGTCCCTGACAGATCGAATTTATCCATGACCAGAAATCCAGGCTGAAAATCCGCCGCGATCAACTGGAGTGTCTCATCTTTCCGTGTGATAAGAGAATAAATATCTCCCTGTCCGATATATTCCTCCTGAGTCTGTTCACGCTTTTTTAAAGCATATTCACTGCTTTTCATAAAGCGCCATCCCTTGCTGTCCACTTCCAGACGCAGTTCCAGATCCTGTTTAAGCCGGAATATATCATGATCGATCATTACAGAATATTCTGTGTTCTTCAGATTCGGAAGAAGATATTCTTTATACGCATTGCTTCCGTAAGCTACTATGATCATCTCTGATTCCTCCTCTTTATTCTTCGTTGACACTGCACCGGAAAACTCTTATAAGGATACAGGTATTTCCCACCCATATCCTGGAGCGGTCATAGAGGAATCCGGTTTCTCCCCATAAGGTCTGCTTTCCTCTTCCACGAGACCAGACAGCAGTACCGTTGGCAGAATCCATATCCTGGATACAGAGTTGTCCCTGGTACAGAAAGATCCTGCTGTTATGGGAAGAAACGGAAGGATCCGGAAGACAAAGATCACTGCTTTCCAGGCTTCTTCCTATGCGTATCTCTTGCTCCGGATCAAAGACAAATCCTTTTTCCCGGCTTCCCTTTATTCTCAAAACCACCATTGTCTTTCTGGGTCTGGACAGCTTTTTCGTCTCATCTTTTTTCATGATCGATCCGTCCAGATATTCTTCACGGATAATTCTCTGAGCCGCTTTTATGCATTTTTTTCTATAATCCCGGTTTTGCTTCCGGAGGATAACCACTGCGGTCAGTGCCGCAAGAATCCCCACTGCTAATATAATCACTGCCGCAGTTTCCATTTATTTATTATTTTCCTCGGTTTCTATTTTATTTATAAGAACTTCTGTCACTGTGATTCGGTTCCAGCTCGTTAATGATCTTTAACTCACCGTCTTCAAATTCGCATACGTTCCAGAGGTCCCCCTCTCCTGCAGGGATCTGAATCTCTACAGGATCCTGATCAGGCATATAAATCTTTACCATAGCCTCTGAACCGCCCATAAGGCCTTCATGGCGGAAATCGTGTACTCTGTACTGATAATTTCCAGGCCTATAAATGGTCACTGTCTCCGGTCCATAACCGTCCATTTCATCAACATCCAATTCAGCGATGGTCTCTCCGTCCTCTGTCATTTCTTTATTTGCATAGCTGATCTGGTCCCTGGTATCCAGATTTGTCAGATAAGAATCCAGATCATGAGGCACCGCTCCCCAGGTAAGCACAATACGGATCTCTCCTTCTCCAAGTTCCGGTGAAATAGGAATATCATCTTCTACTGTAGTTCCCTCTTCTTCTACCTGGATCTCTGTCTCTTCCTGAATGAAGCCTTCTTTCTCTACGATCATGGTATATTCACCCGGTGCGATTTCCGCTTCATAGGAGCCATAGCGGTCTGTTTCCACTGTAATTTCTTCTCCTGTTGATGCAGAGGTAAAACGTACGGTAGCTCCTTCTACACCTTCTCCGGTAACTGCGTTAACGATCCTTCCCTCTACGCCTCCTGTGCTGGCGCTGATCTCTGGCAGAAGGATCTGATTCCACGCTGTTCCGCTTAAAATGTCCCCTTCTTCATCACAGGCAATCTCCACCTGACAGTTCTGATATTCAAAGCTGTCTGTATAGGTTCCCTGTTCCTCGTTATATGCACATTCCACTACAGAACCTACAATCGAGCACAGTCTCTCATAGCTGAGTCCGGCGTCAAAGCTGCGAAATAAGGTACTCAGATTCTGAAGCCGCACAGATACAGGGGCAGCATTTTCATAAGGCAGCTCTTTTGAAGCATCAATCACTTTATCTTCGCCTCTTTTATTTTCATATGTAAATACCCCTTCCAGCTTCTGATGCACAATTTCCAGTTTCTCTCCATTCATCTCATGAGAAGTGCAGTCTCCATAATCCTTTTCGTACTGGGCAAAAGTGTAATTTCTGAACTTCTGGAACAGAGCTACGTTCATCATGACGTCCTGTGAAATTTCATCCAGGTTTTCCTTGGATACATTTCCCTGATCATCCAAAACCAGTTCCGCATTTTTTGCCTCCAGACTGTCCAGAAGATTCACAAGACGTTCGCTTTTTGTCAGATTATAACCTTTTTCCAAAATATATACCGCCTGATGGTATTGTCCCTGTGCAGAATATACTCTGTACAGGCCCACATAAGCGTCTTCATCCTTTGGATTCTTGTCCAATGCAAATTCAAAAGCTGCTTCTGCTTCCTCATATTTCATCTGGGACAGATATTTCTGACCTTCTGCCAGCTTTTCTCTATAAATCTTCTGGTTGTTCTGATTTTGTATCAGGAAAAATCCCCCGACTCCCAGTCCTGCAAGAACCACACAGATCAGGATAATAATTAAAATATTTCTCTTTTTCATCCTTCTTTTCCTCCTTGGTTAAAGTGTATAAATTGCTGCCAAAAGTATGAGCTCTGCAGCATGGAGCAGCAAAAATATCCCGGCAGCGGCATAAATCACAGTCTGCCTGTATTTTTCGTTCTTTCTTCTCTCCTTCTCATAGGCTCTCTTATAATAGAGATAGCCGTTTTCGTAGTTAAACTCTGTTCTGGCATGTCTTTCCTCTTCCTCAGTCGCATATCTGGTGGCTTTACGATCCCGTCTCTGTACCGGAATGGACCTTCCTTCGTCCTGGACATTCCGCACATAATTTCCGATATCATATCCGCAGTAAGGACATGTTCCGTAGTTTTGCCCTACCACAGAATGGCAATTAGGACATCTCATCTATACCCCTCCCCTGGACTCTTTCAGATTCCTCTCTTATTTTCTTTTTCATTACACTTATGTAAACTTGTCCTGCAGTCAGACCGCAGACTCCAAGTATAATAAGAATCACTCCTAACACTGTCCAGACTTCTCCCATGGAAATTCCTCCTTTGATCCTTTCCTTTTCTCCACAGCTTTACTGTCCGGTCTCAATTCTCCAAGTAATCTTCCAGTTCAGCCATACTGCTGTCTTCAGGGCTTCCCGCCTGACGATAAGCGGTTCTGGCCTCCCGGTAATAGCTGACTGCCTCCTCATAATACGAATCGTCTTCAGGCTCCTCTTCTCCCTGTTTTAGGCAGATATAAGCAAGATGCATATAAATCTGGTATTCTTCCGGATAGCTTTCCTCCATAAGTTCCAGACGGCTTTTTGCTTCCTGATAGTCTCCCAGTTCTTCGCATATCACAGCCAGGTTCAACTGATCCCGATAGGTCACCCCATAGGATTCTTCCAGTTTTTCATAACATTCCCGGGCTCTTTTCAGATACCTTTCTCTGGAAGAACGGGAAACATTTTCCGCTGCCGTCAGATAAGAGCTTCCCAATTCCCGCAGGCACCGGTTGTCTCCCCCCAGAGCATATGCTTTTTCCAGATATTCCGCCTGGGCGTCATAATCCCCTGTTTTCCCCCAGGCTTTAGAAGTAAGGATACAGCTATAGGCGGCTGTGTCTCTGTCCTGGCTGTTTTCCAGTCTTTCTCCGATGGACAGAACTTCCTCGAAATCTTCTTTGGCAAAAGCTACTTCCTGCCTTGCCAGAAGGATCTGGTCATTTTCCATTCCTTCCTGCCGGGCCTGATCCAGAACGTTCTCTGCTTCTGCTGTATTCCCCTGTTTTGCCGCTGCCAGAGCCTGATCCCTGTAATACAAAGGTTCACTGTCTTCCTGGGCCGCCTCCTGGAAATATTCTTCTGCAGAAGCATAGTCCTCCAGTCCGTAATAGATATTTCCGATCATATAGAGTATCTGGGCTTTGTCCTCCGGATTATCAGTTAAAATCCCCCTATACCTGCTGTTATTCAGTATATCGATCCCTATAGATATGGTATTTTCATCTTCATACTTTTGGGCAGTTTCATAAAATTCCTGATAATCCCGGCGGTAATCTTCTCTGGCAGATTCTTTCCAGCCATATGTACAGCACAGGACTCCCGCCACCAGCAGCAAGCCGCAGCCGCCCCACAGGGAGCAGCTGATCTTCTGAAGTCTCCGGTACCCGGCGTCCATCTTATAAATATAATCAAGGGCTCTGTGCATAGCCTGAGCAGTAGCAAACCTTTTTCTTGGCCGCTCCTCCATAGCCTTTTCCACGATATGGACAAGAGCGCTGCTGTAAGGCAGGTGCATACTGCTAAGAGGCAGAAACTCTCCCCCCTGCCGATCCGGGAGAAGACCTGACATTAGGGTATAAAAGGTAGCTCCTAAGCTGTAGATATCCATTCTTCCATCCAAAACAATCCTGGAAGAATCCAGACCTTTGGTGAAAAGTTCTGCTTTCTCATATTGCTCCGGCGCCGCATACCACTGGCTCAGTCCAAGGATCCCGGCCTGATAGCCGCTGCCCAGAGAAATGTTAAAATCAATCAGGCAGATATTTCCTTCAGGAGTGACCATAATATTTCCCGGCTTGATGTCGCTGTGATAGATAGGTGGTTTCTGGCTATGAAGATATTCCAGGACTTCACACAGCTGCTTCAGCCACAGGATCAGTGTCTCCTCCTTAAACACGTAGCCGTCTTTCAGATAATGTTCCAGATCTCTGCCCTCTATATAGTCCATAATAGTATAAACATCCTGGCCCACTTCCAGAAAATCATAGACCTGAGGCAGATACATATGGTGAAGACCCTTCAGGATGTCCACTTCCACCCTGACCTTTTCTCTGCTGACACGGCTGGTATCCAGGAGTTTTACTACTACATACTTCTTCAGACGCATATGATATGCTTTGTAGATCACTCCGGTTCCGCCTTTTCCAATATTTTTAATGATCTGATAAGTCCCGTCTAAAATTTCTCCACCGTAAAACATAGCCGCAGCTCCTTATCCTGTATTTGTTCTTCTCCAGATTTCACGTCACTAAAGGTCTGTCCTGCAGATCTCCACTGACCTGATATCTGTAGCTATTCATTTTATGTAGAGACAGAGGGCTGCTGCGCAAGGAAAGTCCCGGGCAGCAGCCCCCTGTCTGTGATCCGGCATTGTCATGCCTTCTCACTATCTGTGTTTAATTTGTTCCCTTTTTCCGGGATTCTAACCGATTTTTCTATTCTTCTTATCGATCAGGGTTATCTTTTACCTTCATTTTTTCTTCTTTTCCATACCACCAGGAAGATGATCAATCCGGCAACGGCTACAATACCGATGATAGAGCCATAGAACAACGGCTTATTCATATAATACTGAACCATAATGTTCGGCGTTACCAGAACGCTTAAGCTTTCTTTTTGCTCATCACCATTGCTGATCATTTTCTGGATATTTCCTGCCTTATCAGAAGCTGTCACTTCAATCTGCTGGAAATTATTGGCGCTGGCGATTGGCATATCTATAACTCCGTTAGATTCAGCCAGTATGTCTGTTTCGTATATCGTATCTGTTCCATCTACAGAGACAACTACCTCATGCAATGCCAGATTATCCTTGGCGTCTACAGTCATAGTCTGCTCCGCACTTCTGTAGGAACCGCCGTCTTCCACACCGGAAATGACTACGGTGGGAGCCGTTTTATCTACGGAAAAATCAATCGGAAGGTTTTCGTTCTTCTTTACACTGGTGTTGTTCATAGTATTTCCGGCCTTATCCTGGGTACTGAAGATCACAGAATAATTTCCTTCTGTTGCAAAATTATCCGCCTTTAAAACATAGTGGTTTGCTTTCCACTGTGCTTCGGTTCCGGAACTGGTCACTTCATAATCTGTTTTTTCTTTCAGATTCTCTATGTTGCCATCCCTGTTTACAGTAATCTGGGTCTGTTCAATGGTGTCTACATTATATTCTGTTACACCGATTTCTCTTTCCTGATTGATATAGGTATATTCATAAGTTTTGTCTTCCCCGTTCTCATCGGGAGTAAATACATCCAGCCATTCTGCAGTATCTGTATCCAATACATATACAGAACCATACCGATTTACAGAGAAAATAATAGATTCTTCTTTTTCATTGCCTGCCATGTCTATCGCTTTTGCTGTCAATGTATACAGGTCATCCATTTTATCTTCTCTTGCAAAATCATTAAATTTAACAGTCTGGCCGTTCTGAATAGCAGATACTACGTTTCCGATATTTACTTTGCCATTCTTAGCGCCTGTGATCGTGATTGTTACATTTCTGGAATCATAGTTCACATCCGTAGCTTTTACACTTGGAGATACTACATCATTATTCGCAGATTTGTCTGCTACATCGGTAATCTCGATTTCCGGTTCTGTAAGATCCACTGTGAAGTCGTCCGGTGTATAATCTGCTGCCGCATTTCCTGCCATATCTGTGTATTCCACATCAAAGGTATAGTCTCCGTCTGTTCCGTAAGTCACGGTAGCCGTATGTACGTCGCCGCTTCCGGAAAATCCGCTGATGGACGGAGCGGAAATGCCTCTTCCTTCCAGGCTGGCCGTAATAGCTGCCTTTACGTCAGCAGCATTAAAGTTGTGCTCTCTGACCGTTACGGTAGCTGTACGCACTTCATTGTAATAATTTCCGTTTCTTGCACTGTTATTGTTATAGGAAACAGAAATTTCCGGCACAGTCTTATCAATAGTAAACTCATCAGTCTGTCCATATTCTGTGCTATTTCCTGCAAGGTCTGTGCAGCCCAGTGTGAAGGTATAATCACCATCTGCCGGGAAGGCTACCTGGCAGGTGCTTGTAGCATTATCAGATACGCCAATATCTGAACTGCTGCTCCATCCGCCGATGTTGGCCTCTGTTCCGTCTGTATTGGTAATACTGAACCTTACATTATTGGGGTCAAAGTTTCTGTCAGTCACTGTAACTGTTGCAGTTCTGGTATCCTTGTAGTAGCTTCCATTCAATGGGTTATTCAGATCCCAGGAAACAGAAATTGTCGGATTGGTCACATCAATCTTCATCTCTGTAACCTCACTCTCTCCCTGGTTTCCGGAGAAGTCCACTGCAAAGGCCTGAACCTTCACATCATTACTGTTATATACATTGGCCGGCACTGTGATCACCTGGCTGAATGTCTGGTTGCTCTGTACACGGCTGCTGCTGTTATTCAGCAGTTCGATGGTCTCGCTGGTATTTACATTTCCAGAAGCGGAAACGGTATACCATACACGCTCCAGACCAGAGTATGTATCTCCTGCATAAGGATCTTCCACATCGATCTGAAGAGTTACGTCTTCGTTAAAGATTCCATTCTGAGACTGACTCAGGTTGGTGATGGTAACTACCGGGGCAGGTTTGGTGCTGTCCACGATCATACCGTCGGAGCTGAAATAGGATACATTGTTTGCATAATCTGTAACCTTCATATAAACAACAAACTGTTCATCTGGATTTACAGTAAATGCACCATGGGCTTTGTATCCGTCCTCAGAAGGATCCATATAATTTGTATTGCTCCAATCATAATTTTCCAGCTGTTCCAGGCTCATAGGATCCGGCGTTCTAAAATACTGTACCGCATAAAGTGGAGATGTATAATCCTCCGCATTCATCTCTACATCTACGGAACTTGGGTTAAACAGTCCAAAAGTAATATTATGTAAGAATGTCTCCCAGAAACCGAAGCCATTAATGGAAACAGAACCTGTTCCTTGTGTCCAGTCAATTGTAAAGAGTGCGTCAGTATTGGAAATCTCATTTCCATTGGAGTCTACATAGATGGCCGGGTTGCCTGCTAAATCTTTGTATTCAAAGAAGTGTCTGTATGCACCCTGTGCCTCAAAGGTAAATGTGTATTTCCACTGTTCTGTATTATTTAAATTTCCATTTTCCTGCCAGTTCTCTCTTGCCTCCATTTCAGAGTCAGGGTTCCATAATACTTCATTCTGATCAGGTGATCTTGAAATCGTTGTTTCTGAGTTAGCTTCAAATGGCAAGTTGTCACTTCGGAAATTATGCTCTGAAATATATACATCATAAGTTATCTTATTTTGGTTATATACTTCTCCATTCAGCATTGATACCTCAACACCATTAGCTGAATAAATCTGTTTTATCACAGGATTTACCTTATCAATAGTAAATGTTGTATAAGCGGCATCTCCTGCTGCATTATCGTGATAAGTAATATTTCTATTCTCTACTGTATTACCGTCAAAATCTTTTCCTCCATTTGTATTTCCAGCCATATCTACAGTAGAAAAATCTACCGTATACTGTTCGTTTCCATTAAATTCTAATGTAACTGTAGATTGATGTATATTTTCATCTTTTCCAGTTCCATTGTCTATCTGGAAGTCAATATTACTGAATATTTTTTCTCCATAGATATCAGTAAGGCTGTTTAAATACTCTAAGGTACTTGACCTTCCATCCAACACAATTTCCTGCTTATTTAAGTTCTTATCTTTCAGCGATAAAATCAGTTTTGTGTCATTCATATTTAAATTTCTGTCACTGACCTGAATTTTCATAACTCTGTTTCCATTAAAATAGTTGTCGTTATGAACAGCAGTATTGCCTACATTTGAATAGGTTATATCAATAGTTGGACGGGTAAGGTCAAAGCGAAGATTTACTGTATTCTCATAAGAATTTCCAGCATTATCTACAGCAATTACCCTTAAATAAACATCATTTCCATTAAATTTATCATTAATTGCAAAGTTTACTGTAAAATTCTGTTTCGTATATGCTGTATTCTCCTGTAATTCACTCCACTTATACTCATCTTTTACAGAACTATATAAAATCGTTTCTTTGCCGTCAGGAATTAAAGTTTCTACATCTTTCAAATCAGAAAAAGCGTTTCCACCTTTATATACTAAATAGCTAACCTTTTTGATTCCTGAAGATGTTTCACTTCCCTTTTTATCCACCACTTCGATTCCTTTTAAAGAAAACTCATGGTTTTCCATATCCTGTAGGTTATAATAGTCCTTAATTTCATTTGTATCAAAAAGGATGTCAGGCTGATTATTTTCTAATACAATGCCGTTTGATGTATAGACCTTAGTATTCCCAACATTGTCATAACTTGCTACCGCAACAATGTAATGGCCTTCTTTTAAACCCTGTTCCTGTTCTGTGCTTAATAAGATTTTGCCATCTTTAACTTGAGTCCACGGGTCAGAACAGTTATCAACCAGAGTTTGGAGTTCTTCTTTTTGAGTGTCTGCATTAATCTCTAAAATCAAATACTCTAAATAGTTCTCTGATTCGTCCTTTTTTACACCTGAGCCCTCCGTCTCTTCTTTTTCTTCAGAAGTCACCGACATGCTGTAAGCTACTGGTTGAAATCTGTTAAAGGTAATTGTGCTTACAAGACTACTTAGATCGGAATTACCTGCTTCTACGCTTTCATCAAATTTTACAATTGGTGCTTTAGTATCTACTTTAAACGTAAAAGATAAAGTTTTTTCCGAACATAATACATAGTTATTTGAATCCCCATCTTTGGTGTACAATCCAAACGTCAAATTTACCGGTTTTATTGCCGTATCTTTGTCTGCCAAAAATTTAACTGTTATAGCGCTGGAGCTTCCATCATTCGGGTTAGCCTCAGATATTTCTATGTTGTCAGAATTTTCATCTGCATTTTCGATTTTTATCGCATCAAACTCCGGGGCATCTTTTGGATACAGAAGATTAATTGTTACTGCATAATTATCACTTGCTTCCACATTACCTCTTACCCAAATCTCATTTGCCTGTTTGTCTGGATCATATGTTATATTACTATTTCCAATAAAATCCAGATAATCTCTAAGGTCAATTCCCTTCTTCGGGGTAATTGTAAGGTCACCATATAGTTTTGTGGTTTCTACATATTCATAATTTAAATGTCCCTCTTCCCCTTTGATAAGGAATCCGTTATCTATCTCTGGTTTTAGTTCCTTATATGGATTACCCTGCTGTGAAACCACCTCTTTATCTGCTGTTAAATCCTTTACGTTTATCTCATTAATCTGTGGGGCTTTTTCACCATCAAGTGGTTTTACATCTTCCCATGAAACATTCTCTAAAATACCAGCCTGCACTAAATCTTCTTCTGCTGCCAGTTCTACTTTCGGTCCGTTTCCTTTATATACCCCGCTCTTTCCATATTCTCTTGTAGCTTCTGTGACCTTTAAGTACAGTTTTCTCGGCTTAATTTCACACTCAAAGTTGCCTACATTAGTAGTATCAATGTAATAATTAGGATTACTAACTGCATTCTCTAAATTATTTATCGTCTCTTTTCCTAAGGTTGCAACTTCATCTGCATTTACCGCCGTTAAACTACCCTCTTTTAAAGTTGCATATACATCGTCTACTTGTGGTTCACCCTTGTCGTTTGTCCAGATAACCTTATCATTCTCTGTTAATATGATGCTTTTAATTTCTACATCAGCCGTTCCATCATAGACCTTCTCTTCAAACGTTATGTTTTCTATGCCAATTTTCTTTTGGTTAATCTGTAATGCTAAATCTGCCCTTGCGTCCGTATATACAATTTGACTCTTATCATCTGTATGAGAATAAGAAAGACTCAGTTGCACAGCGCCCGCTGCCCGGGCATTAAATGATACAGTTCCCTCAACTTCAACAAAATCTTCCTCTAGTTCCCTTACGATAGTAGTATCCACTTTCAGATCTGATAACTGGCCTCCTTCTAATCCCATCGAAGAAACTTTCCAATTATCTGAGTTCTCTGCTCTGTTCCCATCTTGAACTTTTGCTTTGAAATGAACCTGTTTGTTCATATCACCATATATATATTCAGTTACAGGATTTGTAAATGTTATTGTTTGTCCTGGCAAAGATGAAACAACAAATTCTTGACTAACTTCTTCGCTATTGTATCTATTATCAGGATTGGATACTTTGAGGACCACAGTATAGCTAGTAGCAAATTTAAAAATACTTCCCGTTTCAATCTTTACGTCCCCATTCTCGTCACTGCTTATTGTTCCACTTCCACCTTTAATCTCTGTTTGCGTTTGATCAGCAGTTTCATAAAATTTATATTCTATATTTACGGTTTCAGGGATTTCACTATCAAATGTTAAATGAGCCGAAACTTCTGCCGCACCCTTTGCTTTTACAGGTTCCCCAGGATTGTTTAAGTCGGAAATTAATATATTGCTTACAGAAATTCCTATCTGATTAACTGAAATCTTCATTGAAGGTTCACACTTTTTCCCATGAACCGTTGCTTCAATAGCTCCATCATCTGCGTCGTTTGTCACTGCTTTGGCTTTTAATAATATATTATTTCCTGACTGTGAGAGAATCTCAAATATCTCCGTATCTACAGTCCACTGAACGTCATTACTCCATTCCTCAGGACAGTCCTGTATTCCAAGAGTTACCTCATCGCCAACATACACTGAACTTTTATCTGCTGAAATCGTAAAGGTCTTGTTAGTTGTTAACTGAATCTCCCCTACTGAAGCAATGCCACCTATTCCGGAGATTGTTCCCATATCAATATATATTGTTTCGCTCTCGAAATCATTCATCGCAGCTGTTATCTCATAGGTAATTCCACTTCCGCCTTTTATATCTGGAATGGAATATTTACCATATTCATCTGTCTTAACCGATTTAATATTGTCGCTTCCAGCCTCTGTGATTTTCTTTATTTGTATTTCAGCATCTTGTAATGCAGTCCGTGCTACATCATAGTTGTAAGAATCAAATACATATCCTTCAATTGTATATATAGGCCGATCTTCTACTGTCACTCCCACAGTATTGGTTGCATCCTCAAACTCTGCTGTCACCTCAATATTAGTTCCAGCCGTAACATCGTCGTTTACAAACAAGTAGTTACCGTCAAAGTATCCCTGATTTTCTGGACAGCTCCATGATACGGTTCCTTCTACATTTGTTCCAGACTGATCCCTGATAGTAGCCGAAAATCCTTCCTCGCATTTTTCTCCAGGATAAAAAGGTCTGTTAGGTGCAGTAATTTCAATGGTATACTCGACAGTTTCTCCTTCGTCACCACCTGATTCTGTAGGTTCTTCTCCGGGCTCTGTAGTTTCGCCCGTCCCGTCTTCGCCTTCTCCAGTATCTGTTCCATCTCCAGTACCTGTCTCTGTCACATCAGTCTCACTACCCTCTGCGCTAAACAGACTAATCCCACTATTTTCTTCTACAGGCGGTTCTTCCTCAGGTACAGATGGCTCTGTCACAATTTCTTCCTGCACTGGCTCTCCTTCCACCGCTGCCGCCTGCAGCTGTACAGGTTCCATGACCATTCCCACTACCATGGCGAAGGTCAGCATGAAAGCCAGTATTCGTTCTTTACATGTCCGCTTTCCTTTCATTCTCCTTAACTCCTTTTTTTATTTTTACTAGTACTAAATATTGAAATACCTTTCCTGTTACCAGGAAGTGTAAATAAAAACATGTTATTGTTATAAATAAAGATAAAAAATCCAAAATCCGGTTGGCACCGACTGTTACATTACAATAGATTGTTCCAGCCAAGCCCAAAAGAAACAAAACATCGTTTCCTATCGCCACCGGATTTCCCCATATTCTCAGGCAGGAAGGAAGTTTGCTCTCCGGAAGTCTTTTTTCCAGAGCTCCCTTATATTTCCGGCTCATCAAAAAATAACTAATACAGCCGGATAGGATTCCTACCCAGAATAAAATTCCTACCAGGGTTCCCAGCACTTTCTCCATTCCTGTTTCTCCTCTTTCACACAGAGGCAGAAGAAGCAATGCAATGGATATCAGAAAGAAACACTCGGTCGTGATCAGGAATCTTTTTTCTAACTCCTGCAAATTCTTCATCTGTTAAATCACCTCGTCTGTATGTATCAACATTGTGTAGTTTTCGATCCGGAACATTCCCTGGCTCTGGTCCGCCTCTTTTTGTATCTGTTCCAAAGTGGAAACTAAGTCTTCCGGACTTAATACCTGTGTCTCCATACTGGAAGTGTTCTGCTGTTCCGTCCCCAAAGCTTCGGTAGGTCTGGAGGGGGGCTGGATCAATTCGTTCATATCTACATTCCGGACTTTTCCCAATCTCTTGCTGGGACTGAGATTGCCGGACTTTCCAAGCCCGCCGGTTCTTCCAATTCCTCCTGACCTTGCCAGAGTCCCTGTATACCCTCTTCCGGCCGGTCTTCTCAGCGAACCGGTACGAGCATTTTTCTCTTCCATACTCTGCACTGTTTTCCTCACAGAACGTCCGGTCTTGGTGTTGAATATATTCCGTATATCGAATTTAAAGAAAAAAATCGCACTTAATATCAGAAAAACAATACATAACCCCAGACACACATAAAACAAGGTGTGAAATGTATCAATCTGCTGCTGTATCTGCTGCATTCTGTTCACCTCCCTGCGTATCTGTAGTCAGATTATTCCTGTTAAAAGTAGAAGCTACAATCGTTCTGGCAGAGTTCAGACTTTCGATCAGAGCCTTTCCCAGTTCCTCCTCATAGGAATCCTCTTCATCATTAGATTCCAGATTAAGTCCCATACTGTAAACAGCTTCTTCTGCACTGTCCAGCGCATTTTCCATATCGCTCTGTTTAATACCCTCACTGCGGAAGCTTGCTGCACTTCTTGCGATCTCAGATGTCAATTCCTTATAAGCCAGAAGTGCATATATATTATTTCCGCTTACAGAATCATCTTCTACGATCTTTAGCAGATCATTCCAATAGTTTTCATAAGATACTATCGAATCTCCGGCCTGATTGCGTACTCCCAGACTGTCATAATATTCCGAAATTTTATAAAGGTTGGCGGCCCGATTGATATTTGCAGGCGTCAGTTCTTCTATGGACTCCTCTGATACAGCCTCTGTCTCTGACGTAGTCTCTGTCTCCGCTGTAGGCTCTGCCTTTGAAGCAATCTCCAGCCATTTCCGGGCGGCTCCTTTATTTCCGACTCCATTGTAGGAAAAGTAATAGGCAATACCCAGATCGTAAGCAAATCTATTGTAAGCTGCTGTATTTTCTTTCAGGTATTCCTCGTTACTCCGGTTCCTGTTTTCCTCTGTGCCCAGTGCTTTACGGATAATCTGTTCCTCTGTATCCGAAAGATAATAAACAACATCATGATTTTCACCGCCGTCATTCGTTTCTTCCTGCCCCGGCTCATCTAGCAGAAAATACTTCAATAACTTCTCATAAGCTAATCCATTGGAAGGATTCAGTGCAATGGCGTTTTCATAATATTGAATACTCTGATCCCGGTCTGTTCCTTCCAGACTATACGCTTCAGCTATATAAGCATCATAAGTACTTGCTGTAACCGAATTCTCCGCCATTTTAAATCCCACCGCTCCTGCACCGGCCAAAACAGTCAGTGCTGCGCTGCATAAAAAGGCCCGCCATTTTAAAGTCTGTTTCCTTTTATATTCGATATCCAGTTCATTATAATGTTCCAGCGCATACAGAAGTTCTCCGCAGTTCTGATAGCGGTCATCAGGATTTTTCTGAGTACATTTCAGAATGATTTCCTCAAGTCCTGAGGAAAGGTCCGGATTCCAATACCGGATCGGATACATCTCATAAGGCGGCTCACTGGGATTGTGGCCGGTGAGAAGATGATATAGAGTTGCTCCCAGGCAATAAATGTCGGTTCTGGCATCGGTCTGTCCATGGCCTCCATACTGCTCCGGCGCTGCATATCCCTGGGTTCCCAGACATGTAGTATCCGCTACACTGTTTTCTTTAAATTCCCTGGCCGTACCAAAGTCAATAAGCATAACCTTTCCATCTGGTTTCAGCATGACGTTGGACGGCTTCATATCCCTGTAGATAATAGGCGGCTTTCTGGAATGAAGGTAAGAAAGCACATCGCAGAGCTGTTTTGCCCATTCGATCACATCTTCCTGGCTTTGAGCTCCATATTCTTTCACAACGCTTTCCAGATGGCGCCCTTCTATGTAATCCATAACAATAAGAAAGGTTCCGTCTCCATCGATCACATCGATGATACTGGGCAGATTGGGATGGCTCAGTTTTTTCAGCATTTCGGTCTCTGCGATCAGCCCCTGCTTTACCACCTCAAAGTTCTGTACGCCGTCTTTACGTACTTCCTTAATGGCCCACTGCTTATTTGCCCTTTCATTCATAGCCAGGTAAACGACACTCATTCCTCCCTGGCCGATCTTATTTAAAATTTTATATTTTCCATCTACTAAAGAACCAATTTCAAGCATATGTCTTCCCCCTAGTATGCCCGAATCAAAGCAACTGAAATATTATCTTCTTCTCGTCTGGATTTATTAAGTTCTGTGAAATATACAGCCGCTTCTTTCATTTTTTCTTCCGTCGCCATAAGCTCAGGTTTCAATCTATCATAAAACTCCTGAGGCTGTATTACATGGCGGAACCCGTCTGAGCACATCATGAACACAGAATCCGGCTGGTATTCGCCCACATAGAAATCCGGTTCAATCACACTGCTGGCGCCTACGCACTGAAGCAGCATATTTCTCTTCGGGTGTATCT
>ERZ1090861.70-NODE-70-length-65934-cov-18.235280_pt1 | contig 65934 bp, 84 predicted proteins | sample MGYA00478482_ERZ1090861 | MGnify/ENA primary metagenome ERZ1090861 (study PRJEB33644, sample SAMEA5815744) | chicken gut metagenome | biome: Chicken; feature: Gastrointestinal Tract; material: Caecum | place: Ireland | collected 2019-01-01 | study: A study of the... | reverse complement strand
CACTCAGACTGCGGAAAGCAGCGCAGTACTGTCAGCGGAGGAGCTTGCTTCAGTCAGAAGCGAGATGCTTAGTTTTTCTAAGGGATTTAATCCCAGCAACTTTAATAATACTTACAGTTTTAAATACGAGCTGGAGGGAAGTATCCTGCAGTACGCCGGAGGAGACGAGGGATCCTCGTCTGTAGTATCTGTTGGAAATCAGAACGTGTTCCGGGCGGACAGCGACGGGATCGTTCTTTATTCCATGGACGGATATGAAGGAAAAACAGTGGATACGCTTACCGCAGCGGATTTTGATCAGAACGCTTATCATGAAACAGACCTGAAGACTGACGGCATGGTGGAAGCGGGAGACGATATTTATACGCTTATCACAGACGAGCGCTGGAGTCTTCTGATTCCCCTGAGCAGCAAGCAGGCCACAAAATTATCTGACAGAACATCCGTCCGCGTAAAATTTCTAAAAGACGGAATGACTCAGAGCGGGGACTTTTCTATTATAGAGATAGAAGGACAGCAGTACGGAAAGATTGATTTCAATAAAGGCCTGATCCGTTATGCATCGGACAGGTTTCTGGAAATCGAACTGGTCACCAATACAGTTACCGGACTGAAGATCCCGCTTTCATCCATTGTTACAAAGGAATTTTATAAGATTCCTGCGGAATATGCCACCCAAAATGAGGAAAGCCAGGAAACCGGCTTTATGGTAACAAGCGTCAACGACGACGGAGACGAGGTCAAAACCTTTGTTACCGCCACGATTTACGCCGGAATCGATGAAGATACCGGTGGCGATGAAAACAGCACCGTGTACTATGTGGACAAAGAGGACTTCCAGGAAGGCGACGTTATTGAAAACCAGAAAAACGGCGACCGCTACGTTGTAAAGGACGTAGGCGTACTGGAGGGCGCGTACTGTATCAATCAGGGCTTTGCCGTATTCCGGAGGATCGAGCTTCTGGATCAGAATGAAGAATACGCCATTGTTTCCAGAAATACATCTTATGGCCTTTCTCTTTACGACCATATTGTGCGGAATGCAGATGAAGTAGATGAAGAAGAAATTTTATATTAAAACAGAGGAGGCATTTTTTTGGTCGCAGAAAATTTGGAACAGGTAAGAAAGAATATTGAAGAAGCATGCAGAAAGGTGAACCGTGATCCGAAAGAGGTGACTCTGATCGCGGTAAGCAAGACAAAGCCGGTGGAGCTTCTGAGAGAAGCCTATCAGGCGGGAGCGCGGTGCTTCGGCGAAAATAAAGTACAGGAGATCATGGATAAATATCCACAGCTTCCTTCAGATATCCAGTGGCATATGATCGGCCATCTTCAGAGAAATAAAGTAAAATATATCGTAGATAAGGTAAAGATGATCCATTCCGTGGACTCCCTGAGGCTTGCGGAGACCATCGAACAGGAGGCGCTGAAGCATCAGGTCCGCGTACCGGTTCTTCTTGAGGTAAATGTAGCCCAGGAGGAAAGCAAGTTCGGGCTTAAAATGGAGGAAGTCCTTCCTCTTGCGGAAAAAATTTCCGCTTTTCCTCATATTCAGATCCAGGGGCTGATGACAATTGCTCCATATGTGGAAAATCCGGAAGAAAACAGAGAAATTTTCCGTCAGTTAAAAAAATTAAGTGTTGACATCGAGGCAAAAAACATTAATAATGTTACTATGAGTGTTCTGAGTATGGGCATGACCGGGGATTATCAGGTCGCTGTCCAGGAGGGCGCCACTATGGTTCGTGTCGGAACCGGTATCTTTGGTAAAAGAGACTATTTACGATAACGATAAGAGAAATAAGATTGGAGATTAAAATGAGCGTTTTAGATAAGCTTTTAGATGCTGTGAAACTGAATGACAATTACGATGATGATGAATTTCTGGATGATGATCACAGATACACTTTGATGTATAGGGAGTATGTTTTGGAATATGTTTTTGAAGAACTAAAAAAATTGATAGATTACATCCAGTCGGTCTATACCGAAATTACAGAGGAATGGATACAAGGAACATGTGCCAAAATAAACTTAAAAAAGCATCAGATTTCTGATGTTGAAGTAAACGGAACGATATATAAAAATATCATGAGTTATGTTCAGTTTTTAAATGAACATAATGTGGGAATTACATTACAGCTTTCAAAAGTCTGTTCATATCCAGTGACTGCTCGTGTAAAAACGCAAAATTCAATAGAATATAAGATTCAAAGCTATAAAACCGAGCCACACGAATATGGAAAAGTTCCAATCATCAAATGTATCAATGACTTGTTTGGTATTAGAATCCTTTTAGGAGCCACTTTGACATTTAAAGAAATTCATAAGTTTATTGAGGAATTTTATCCGGCCAAATGCAAATGTATTGATTCAACAAAACTTGATTATAAAGCTGTTCATCTCTACTTTAAAAAAGATAATCAGTCATTCCCGTGGGAACTGCAAATATGGAATCAATGTGATGCCAGTGGTAATTTTGCATCCCACAAAAAATACAAGCAAGGATATACCGATTGGGAAAAAGAAAGCAAGGAAGGAGGGATCATCGATGGTTAAGCATTATATTATTATGAGCAGTTCGTATACAGATGGCACTCGTGTTGCATTGGATATTACAGAGGCCTCCCTGCTCAATTCCGAATCCATCTCAAAAATCATCCAAAGCATCCAGAAGCGCTGTGGTAAAGATGTTCCTTTGTCGTCCCACCTGATCGAAACAAAATCTGACACATGGGCGTCGGTTGCAGAATATGATCCGTTCTTTGAGAATGTTGTTTGCACCAAGTCGGCAGAGGATTTTTCCTCAAAAATAAAGAAAAGCAGGGTATTATCCGGGATTGACGTTGCGAGATACATTCTCACGAAAATAAAATGTACGCATCTTTCTGTACAAAAGCTGGTGTATTTTTCGTATGCGGATTATTTGTGTACACGCTCGAAACGCCTATTTGAAGATCAAATTTATGCCTTCAGGCATGGTCCCATTGTCGAAAGCGTGTATAAAACCTACAAAGGGAGCGGGTATCAATATTTAAACGAGTTAGAGCTTGACACAGATCGCGATGTGCAAACCGAGGTAACGGAATTGCCGGCAAGAAGCAGAATCCTCTTTGCGGAAGATGGAGTTGAAAAACTCCAATCGATCAATCAGACAATTGAAAAATATGGGAGATACTCCGCTCGGGAGCTTGTCGAGATCACGCATCGTTCCGGCTCGCCGTGGTCTCATACCGATAGTTCCAAAATATATCAGATTATCACGGATGAGGTTATTATGGCGCACCATCGCGCAGAGCGTCCATAACCGTATCCTTAATTTGAGCCTCTTATCTAACTTATCCGATAGAGTGCAACGCTCCAACAACGCGCGAAAAATTTTAGATACAAAAATAACGCGCTGATCACATGAGATCGGCGCGTTCTTTGGTAGTTGCCCCGTCTGTCCCGGTTCGTATGCCGGGCAAAATTTACCGGAAACTTTTAGTAACAAAAATAGTAACATTTTAGGTATTTTACTTGGTTTTACATAGCACAAAATGCATCATATCGCACAAAAAGAGCAAAACAAAGCCCCTGAAACTCAGCAATTCTGCCAAATTTCAGGGGCCGTATGTAATCTGGTGGAGACAATTGGAGGTTCCATAACACAATATATTGTATTATATAGTTGTATGATAATCAATATATAGTATATTTTTCGGCGTAGAAACAATTTAGTAACATTATAATAAAAATAATGTGCCAATATACCTTTTAGAAATACTGATTTTGTTACTAAAAAAATCAGTTCAGCATTTCGATAATTCTGAATTTATCGCTATCATAAACATGCCCATATGTTTGTGTCACCTGCTCCACGGTATCGCCGATCAGATCGGCAACTACCATAAAGTTTGCGCCAAAATGGATCAGCATAGATACAAACGAATGCCGAAGGTCATGCATTCTGATCCTTTTCACCCCGGCCTTTTTTATGTAAGATTCAAATGCGTGAGAAATCGTATTTTCGTGGATTGGTTTCTCTCCCCCAAAGAAAAATGGCATCTGACCTTGATACCGGGTAAGTTCATCCTTTAACGTCTGGCAAATGGGCGTCGCTCCGATTTTTTCGTTTTTGGATGTTGTGATTTTGTATGGCGAGCCGTCTATGGTCTTTCTCGTATAGGTCTTGTTGAAAATAATCTGGTTCTCCTGTACATCATCATAGTGGAGCGCCAGAACCTCCCCTCTGCGCCTCCCGGTAAAAAACAGCATGGTAAAGATTGTGTGATGTGTGGGGTTGTCCACAACCGCGATGAACTTCTCAAATTCCTCTCTTGTCCAAATCTGCATTTTGGTTTTGGAAATGCGTTTTTTGGGCTTTGCAACCTCCTTCAGATGGTTCGGGTATCCATGGCGGCTTTCGCACCATGACAAAAAAGCCCCGAAGTGCCCCCGTATCCTTTCCAGATACTCTGTCGAATAGCTTTTCCCTGTAGCCGGATTTTGGGATGACCACAGTTCATCCTGCCATTGGTACAGCCTCTCTTTTGTCAAGTCTGTTATTTTGCACTCTCCCAACATCGGAATGATGATTGAATTGTACAGTCGAATTTTCCCATATATTGAGCTGTCTTTATTCTGATTATGGAGAGATAAAATATATTTTGGTATGAGATCGGCTACTGTCGGAACCAATTTGATTGTTTCTTGAGATTTCTTTTTAATGGGATTATTTTTCACCAGCGTACATTTATCGGTGATGAAGGTTGCATGAGCTTCTTTGGCAGCTTTTTTTGTTAAAAACCCGGATAATTTCTTTTGTATTTCCTTCCCATCCATTGTTACGATACGAAACACGACGTCATATACGGTGCCGTGCTTTTTTGTTTTTCGCTCTTGGATAGAGCATTTCGTTGACGAAATATAGTACTCAACCATTTTCAGTTCTCCTCTCTCTCCCTACATAAATTATAGTATAGGGAACCGAAAAAGTCAATAGTTTTTTGGGAGACCGCAGAACAAGCGGCATGTCTGTTTTTGTCGAAAACTTTTCTCCGCAAATTTTGTCAAAATATATTGACAAATAATAGAAGTAAAGGTATAATTAAACCGATATGTATTTTGTAGATAAATATTAATATTAAAATAAACTCAATGTAACTATTTTACAAATCCAACAATTGTAGAAAGAGAGGAACAGAGCATGGGATGGGAAGAAAGCCAGTTTGGAGGGCTTGGGCCAAGAAAGGCAAAACAACCAAAGCAACCAAAAAAGAGAAAGAATCATGGCTACGTTTCTGCACCAAGCCAGAGCGCCTACCAACCGCAGCAGACACCCTACCCAGCGAATCAGGTATATTCACAGCAGAATATACCTCAATTATCAAGCACACGACATTTGGTTGCAAATTTAAAACCAACGCCAATACCCAAAATTTTACGTGGAATCGGGATCGTATTTTTGGGATTTGGATGCTTGATGGCTATTGCGGCACTGATAACCGGCTTTACTATGAATACATATATTGGGAGGTGGGTTATTCATTATGATTTTGTCTTCATATTGGTAGCTATTGTTTGCCTTTTAATTGGACTAATTGCAATGCTCCCGTTCTTTTATTATGCAAAAAAATTAGAGCTGTTGGAAGAAATCAGAAACGCGCTTTACAAAGACCGTTTTTAAGGATTGAGGTAGTTTGAAATGAAGCGAATAGTAGTAGCATTATTGGTTGCATCTATATTATGCGGTTTTTGCTCTTGCGTAGAAAATTCGTACTATAATACTCCCCGCCAAACTACCTGTGCCCACGATTGGGAACCGGCAACCTGTACGGAACCAAAAACATGCTCAAAATGTGGAGAAACTTTTGGAGATGCGCTTGGGCATACCGTAGTATTTGGCACCTGTAAGCGTTGCGGAAACACTTATACATTATGGGGAGATGGAGAATTTGAGGATGAATTTGACCGACCAATTGGAGTAAAATATTTGATTGGATTTTCGGAGGGTGAATTTAGTAATAGTGCAACAAATGGTTCCGAATTATTTGTCGCCGTACAGGTAACCTCTACATCTATTGGGATCTTACTTTGGGAATATGGGGATAATATAGTTAATACATATGGAAGTGATAAGTATTATATCAAAATATTGGACGGAAACGGAGAAGTGCATCGTCTTGTCGGAAATCAATACAGCGAAAGAATATTTATTGACGATGAAGAAAATAAAACAGAAGTTTTAGATTTGCTAAAAACGCCACAGATATTAAAATTTCATTTGTCGAGGAGCGGATATAGTTTGGACACATATTCGTTCGATATAAATACCAGTGGCTTTAATGAACTATATGACCAACTATATAATTAACATACAATTAGGTATCGCTCTATCAAGTCTTTTTGATAAAAACACCTTGACATACCGCTCAAGTTGGTGTATAATAAAATACGAGGAGATCGCCGATGACGGTTGCCCCCTCAATTCAAAGCGATAACCGCCTTGCTCGGGAAAGCGTAGAGGCGGTTATTTCTTTTTGTGGAATGACAGAATAACAAATATCGTTGTAATCAACGATAACACAATCCCGGAGAACTGCATGAGCTGTTCAAAGGTTATGTAATTCACGCCATCACCTCCCTCCGGTCAAATCCAGAGGAAGTAAAAGAAATATTAGTTCCTCCGGTCAAGGAGGAAGCAACCGCCACCGTTATGGCAATCTCCAAGGCCGCCGGGAAAATCCCGACGGCCTTTTCATTATAGCATGGAGGGGACGGTTTGTCAAGATGCTTTTGCCTGCTTCACGTCATACAGAACTGCTTCAATCTGCGAGGTCAGCCATTCGTCAAGGTCGCCGAAGTGGCTTGTGATGTACTTCTTAAAGTCACCGGAAAGCTCGGATTTGCAGGTTTCCAGCGCCATTGTTAGGGCCTGCTTCTGCGCCTCTGCTGTCCATGCATCGGTTCCCTTGATGCCGTCCACGTAGGTCTGGTAGGTCTTTTTGACCGCGCCTGTGACGATCTGCAAAGAGGTTTGCAGACAGTTTTTCAGCTTTTCGTCCTTGATTTTGGAATTGATCATGGACGAAAGGCGCGCGACCGCGTAGGAAAGCAGTGCTCCCAACACCATAGTGATGATTTTGATGATGATTTCTTGCCAGTTCATTGTTTTTTCTCCTTTACAATTTCAATATTTATTTTTGTTTTTTTAAGCCGTTCCAGATGAGGTCGTTGATGTGAATTGCGGAATATCGTTTGCGCTGACGGCAGTGATGGACATCGCACCGGTTTCCCCGATGGGCAGGCTGAACGATTGAATGACATGCTTCTCCACTGGACTTCCCTGCTTGTCCGTCCGCACAATCGATACCAGCCCGTTCTCAATCAGGTGGAACATCTGCTGGCATTGAATGGACACGGACTTGCGCAGAATCGTTTTTCGCTTCAGATTCCATGTTGCCAGATCCACGCACTGCTGCACATTCCAAAAGGTGGCGTCCTCCAGCTTGTATAGCTTTCTCCCGATGATGTTGATATTCGTATCGCTTGCAGGATCATAGTTCTCCGATGAAGCCCACACAATCTCCCCAGAGTTCCCTTCCCCGATAACCAGCACTTGATTGTATACCTCACTGTTCTTTTGCGTCTCCGATATGCTGAACAACAGGCTGTTGTTGGGAGTAAAGCTCCAAAGCACGGCTTTTTCTCCGTCAAAAATATCCTCCTGCGTGGCATCAACCCGCAACGCTCCGGTTTGGTCGTATCCAATGATGCCTGCAATCAAATCATTTAATGTGAGAATCAGATTACCGAACGTGCCACCGGGTGGTTCCCTGATGGAATATGGGGTTTGCAGCATCGGAATATCCGAGGTAATGGAACCATCGCTGTTGGTTGCCGAATATGTTTTGTCATCGTAAAAATCCGTAAATACCGGAGCGGTGCTGTCAATTTGCAGTTGCGGATCGGTTGCAGCGGAAGTCAAGTCAATTTTGGAGAAGGTCAGAATTTTTTTGATTTCATCGAAAATATTCTGATTTTCCGGCACAGCATAATTTCCTTCCAATGTTCCGAACAAGCTGCCATTGAGGTAGTTCCATTTATCTACCAGCGGATATGTGACCGTTCGGGAATCGGGCTGAAAGATGGACTGTGGGTCTTTGATGTAGAATACACCCTGCGGCAGATAAAAGTCGGTTCCGTCCGGCAACACCAATCCCATCAGGAGCCTTACCTGCTGCCCAAACCAGATTTTGTTGATGTTGTAGTCGAACGCATCGTCCAGATTGGCAAGTGTTACAGTGGCTTTTCTGCGCTCACCGTTCTGCAAGGACACGTTCAATGTCCCTCCTTGAATAAAGGCACGGGAATCATGGGTTGTCATATAGCCCCGCTTGAAGGTATTTCCAAGCGAAAACGCCACGGAACCGTCCGGCTGGAGGAATTCCAGCTTTGATAGCTTCTGAAATCCTTTCCCGCTTTTTAGTGCTTGGAGATACTGTGCGTACCGATTTGTCAATGTGCTTCTCCCTCCAGTCACGAAAAATCAATTTTCTGCCACACAATGGCGTTGCGCCATGAGTTGAAGATCACGGCAACCCAGACCGCATCTCCAACCGCCACATCTGCAACGTCAGGAGTGTACGGCAGCCACATTGTATTCGCATCCCCTGCGATTTTTACAAGGCATCCGGTCACTCCAAGGACAGTGCTTGGCACAGATACTACCGTGGCTTTGTATACACGAAAGCAGGACTTGAAGTCGGAATCATTCTTGATAATATCCAGAATGATGGGCTTGAGCGCGCGCTTGAGTTGATCGCTGTCATCCAGAATAGACATATCTGTTCCCTCCTTTTCAGCTCTGCGTTTGAATCGATACATACAGGCGGCCATCGTCCAACACAAATTCGGGCTGCTCATACGAGCTGTCAGTGACGGCGCTCAATACAATTGCGTCAACCGGCGTATCGGACGTGTTCTGTGTGACCGAAAACTGTGTTGCCGTATATCCCTCCGGATACTGCGCCATTAACAGGCCGGTATCCAGGTCTACATACAGTCTGACGGCCAGAATACCGCTGTTGTCTATCAGCCCCCATCCGTCATCTGTCGGGAGCTGTATCAGGGATACCCCCGTACAGTCTCCGTTCTCTTCCCATGAAAGTGAAACCGTAACATGTTGGGCAGTAGACTTTTCATTGATGGTCTGTGTAATCGGGGCGGAAATCTGAATCATATACAGGTTTCCCTTCATATCCTTCAGGAAAAACTGATTCCGGCTTGCAGAGGCAGCAAACAGTTCCTCCATCTCCTGCGCGGTATCGGCATATCGGTTGGTATAGGGATTGACATTGGACAGCAAAGTTTGCAGGGTTCCGCTCCGCCCCATTCTGGTTGCCGGCTGCGGCAGTCGGTACCGCGTGAAGTTGGTTTGAAAATTTGGCGAGTTGTTGTTGCTGACTGCTCCGCTGGAAATATTGTTCGAGAATCGCCAATATCTCACGACATGATACGCATTCGGATTTTCCGTGTCTTGCGAGGCTTCGAGCAGGATATATGCCTTGGAAACGCGGCAGGTACTCTCGGACGCAATCGGAGCTGAATAGGTACCATCCTCCACATTGTACATGATATAGCGATATTCCTGCCCTGTAATCCATCCATAATCCCGCAGTTTGGAAACATCCGCCGGAACCGAGAATAGTTTTTCCAACGTTCCGTCATTCAGATTTTCACGGTACAGGTCCGCGCTCAAATTGTCCGGCGCAACATTACCCGCGTCCAATGTATTCCAGTCAAAATGCGTCAGCAGCAGGGTTGTTCCATCCTCCCAATCGGGCGGCACATAGTTGTAATTATACAATACATTTGGGTTTTTTGAGAAGGTCAGCCAACGGCAGAACTGCGTTCCATACAAGGTCACTGTAGCAATTTCCGGGAGTTCCTCCGGCGTAAGTGTCGGAGATATTGCCGATAGTTTGGAAGTTCCATTTGGAAAATACCCGATAAGACTTACATTTGAACCGGATTGACCACGGATGGAAATAACAGCGTCCACTTGTGCGTTCTGCTCCAGTAAAACGTCCGTTTCAATCAAATCCATAATGCTCATGCTTGCTTCATAAAACTCAACGCCGGTACCGCCGGACGAAGCTCTTTTGGCAATTGAAAGGGATATTTCTGCTCCATTCATCATCAGGCGAATGGCGTTTGCCGAATGGTTGCTATCTCCCTTTCCATATAAAAATAACCTTGATCCAACTTTTTCAATACTGGAACTCCACACTTCCCCATTAAATGTTCCGTATTCAAACTTCGTACCCAATGGGGAAAATTCCACAAACGATGTATCTTCTGCATTGTAGTTCGCTTCAAGTTGATAATTTACACCATTTTGCCGAAATCCCTTCAATGTCCCTAATCTGTCATCGTAGGAAATGGAGATCAATAATAACTCTCCATTTGGAGACATAGCTGCACCGGTAGTATTGATGCCACCGACCAATTGATTATTTGTTGACAGAAAACTCCCGGATTGTGAAAAAACCTGTATATACCCAGACACCCCAACTATGACAATATTACCGTTTCCATCAAAAAATGCATCAAAAGCAGACTCATTATCTCTCATTGCAATTTCCTGATATGTCCAATTGGTAATGTTTGTATTGTTGACTGAATATAATAACACACTGGTCGTTCCAAATCCAGTTGCATCATACTTAAAAACCAGTACCCTATCTCCATTAGAATTAAATCGAACTTTATCTGAATAATTATCCACATAGGAATATTGGCTTTCTAAATATCCATCATCAGATGGATTTAGAGATGTATTGACTTTCCAGACAACCATCTGGTCATATGTGGTACATACCAGCAGGTCTCCAATAGGACTAAAAGATATGCCAAAACTTTGTTGCAGAGAAATTCGTTGTTGGATCACCAAAGAAATATTGGGAAGAATTACGCCAGATATTTTGCGAATACTATATAAACGCATATATGATTCATTAGTATCTTGATTATAACACGCAACAGCAAAGCATGAATTGTCTGGCGAAAATGAAGCGTCTGTGACAATGAACGAAGGTTCTATATCATCGCCAATACTTAAAAGCGTGTTCCCGAAAACAATATATGCGCTTTGTTCGGTCGAGGTGGAAACCTGTCTCCATACAAAACGATAGCTTCCATCAGGACTATATCGTAATACGGATATACCGTTCGGAATAACTGTATCTATTTTAGTTTGCAACGATAGCAGATTATTGGTATTTACAACACCCTTCCATCCGAACCCATATGGAGCTTCTATTCCGTTCTCCAGCATATTCCACGTTACCGAGGCGCTTTCCCCCATGCTTAATCCATCATCGGCATAATTGATACTGCCCTCGGCAGTTCCGGGGATACTGGAATAATCGGCAAATTGGTTCCACTCCAACAGATTGGATACTTTATCCGAACAATCAATTGAAAGACCGCCGCTTGTCTCGGCATCTGTGTAAGATACCGTAAATTCCTGCCAAATATCCGGCGTGACAACGCCACTGGAGGTTTCCACAATGCAGTTGATTGCGTATGAACTCCCGCTCTGCATCCCGTCGGTAGTGTAGGAAAGCACGCTGGTATTGATCTCACCGGTATCATCAATCATCTCTCTTGTGCCGTTCACCACACTTGCAAATTGCCAGCGCGCCCAATTGATCGGGTCACCCTGCGCCTGCGTATAAGACGCGGTAAAGGTTTGGCTGATGGTTGCCACCGGCTTCACAAAATCAGTAATGGTAAGGCTTGGAGCTGTTCTGGTGATAAAATGCGAAGGCGAATACTGCTCCACAAAGTTGCTCTGCCCACTTCCCCAATACTGCGTGATTTTGAGCAAATAGGAATTGCCATCGGTAAGCCCCCATGAACTCCAAGTCGCGCCGGAAGGCTCATAGGAGTAGAATGCGGGATTGCCCTGTGCATCCGTGCTGTATTGCTGTCCGCTTGCAATGTATCCGGTGTCATGCACCTGTGTGTTTGAATCGTCTACATCCAATATCTGAATCCGAAAGCCGGTCATGGGGGAATTTCCGTTGATCTGCCATGTGACACTGACAAGGCTGCTCGCGGCAACCACGCCGCCTCCGATTCCGGCAAAAGAGGATGGTGTGATATTGGAGGGTTGAAACAATGCCATAGCTCAAAATTCCTTTCTGTGTTTCAGACGAGGGACATTCCCTCAACGATTTCCAACAATGTATGCGTTTCCGCTGTCCGGGTAGGAATCGGAACGCCGTTAATATAAAAGTTACGGTTATCGGTGTTGTTATAGCTATCTCTTGTCGTATTCCCTCCCTGATAGGTATAAACCATTCCGACGCTTGGGGGCGGGATGATGGGCTTGATCATTTCCATCATTGCGCGCTCGACTGCCGCCTGCGTTTCCGCATAAGGAATCGGGCGCAGAATCTGCTCGGTCAGCCATGGAGGCAGCACCAGTTCGTCTTTTTCGGTGGCTTTGATACCGCCTACGCCTTTCAGGATTCCGCCGTTATCATAAACCGGTACGCCATCCTTTAGGACAGGCTTTTCAAGATCAACCCCGGTAGCTTGAAGAAATACTTCCTTGATTTTCTCAATGCTTTCTTCCGGGAGGCCGGCCTTTTCCCAAGTATCCAGAATGTCAAGGATACTTTGATTGGTTGCTTTTTCGCTTTCCAATTCCATATAAATTTCTTCAAAAGCGGCGTCCTCCGCGTTTTCCAGAACATCCTTGCTCACCTCCCGGTTGACTTGAAGTTCAAACTGACCTGTCTCTGCATTCACAACACGTGCGATTTGCACTTCCCCATTGGCTTTGTTGAGCAAATCCTGTCTGGCCTGCTCAATTTCCAAAACCTTCTGGCTTTCGCTGCGCAGCTCCTTCATTTTGCTTACGATTTCGTCGTATTCATCGGAAACATGTTCAATGGAGTTTTCCCACTTGACGGTATCCTCGACCGGTTTATCGGTTTCTTCTGATACTTCCTTTATGCTTTCCAGAAATTCTTCATATAGCGCCTGAATCTGTTCAGGTGTTCCGTTCGCTACGATATTCCGCTGCTCTTTGGAAAGCCACTCCGTAAACACGTCCGATTCCTTATCCCCATACAGAAATTTCATGGCATCGGAATAAGTGGAACCTTCTCCAGTTAATTCATTGATAGCCGCCTGTACTTGATCAGTCAGATATTCGCGGTCAGTATCGGAAATTTCCGTATCATTTTGGATAGTCTCTAACAGCCCGTTAAAAAGATCCAACCATTCTTTCGGGGTATAGCCGCCTTCAAGATAATTTGACATTTTCAGCCCTGTATTTCCTGAAGAAAGACCAACCGCTGCTGAAAGGGCGCCGGTTAAGTTATCAAACCAATTATCTCCAAAAAAAATATCTGCGAAAATTTTATCATTCGTGGTAAATCCATTTTCTTTAAGATAATTCAAAAGTCTTTTTTCGCCGCCATATGGGCTATTTTCTTCCAAAAAAGTCCATTGATAAATCTCTTTGTTCAGGTACTGTTCGGACTTCACAGCAGCATCTGCGTTTTTCTTACTGAACTCCGCCACCTGCGACTGAATTTCCTTCAGTTTAATTTGGTCCAGTTTTTCAATCTGGTCATCCAGGCTTCCGTTAATGAGGTCCAGAGAACCTGCATATTCGTTGTTGCTCTTAATCAGATCATCCTGAATTTTTTTGAGACCTTCCAGAGCACTTTCTCTTTCTGATTCTGAAGAAGTTCCGCTATCAAGAACATTTTTGTAATTGGAGATGGATTCGGAAAGCGCATCATACTTTTCCCGAATATTGTCAAGCTCCTGCCCAAATTCAGCCAGTGCATCCGCCCCTTCGCTGATTGTCTCCTGTCTCGCGAGCTTGGCGCCCTCGATCGCGCCATCGACCAAGGTGATCACCGCTAATATCGCGCCGATGACGCCAAGCATAGTATTCAGTGCCATGCCGGCGGTTTTCGCGTTCATCGCCACGCCTTTGATCGCAGCTCCCAGCGCCTTGAAATGCGCCGCCAGACTGATCCATGTCTTGGCCGCGATATACGGCGCAACCGCAGCAATGATAGTCCGTACAATCGTATCGATTCCGCCAAGTGCGGCCACAATGTCCAAAAGCCGTGAACCCATGTCCACCAAGTCTTTTTTGAAATCCAAAAAGCCCTGCTCGGAATTCAGCATCTTCTCCCACTGTGCAGTCAGACTGTTGAGCTTGGCCTCGTATGTGTTCAGATATTGCAGATTTTCTTCCTGTGAGTACCCGACTGCGCCTTTCATTTCTTCCAGCGCCTCGGACACTTCATTGAAATTACTCATCAATGCAATGAAGTAGTTTTTCCGATAGGTTCCGGCAGTGTCGTATACGCCGGTCATATCGTCATAGACCTCTCCAAGTTCTTCGCCGAGTGCATCCTCCAGTGCCTGTCCTTCTGCACTTTCCGCATATTGGGCAAGCATATCTCCCTGCTCCTTTGTCAGGTGCTGCATTTCTTTGGAGAGACCTTCCCATACCTCAAGAATGGATACTGCTCCCTTACGGTAATCCGCAACAACCGCCGCCATATCCGGTGACAGCGCGGCGTATGTGTCCAGAGACGCACTCCTTGTCGTATAGGCAAGCAAAGACTTGATCGCCGTGCCCAACTGCTGCCCACTGGCATTGGTCGCGCTGGAAAGTGCGGTAATCACCGCCACGGTTTCTTCCAACGACATCTTTGCCTGCTTGGCATAAGAACCGGTCTTTTCCAGCGCAAGCAGGATTTCTTCGGTGGAAACCGGGAATCGGTCGGCTGTTTTATTGAGCTTGTCAATAATATCCGTCAGTTCGCTGGCCTCTTTCCCGAACTGCACCATAATGGCAATTAAACCCTCACTGGCATCTTCGGAATCCAATTCAGCAACGTTCAAAGCCAGCAGCGCGGCTTCGGCTGCCTGAATGCTTTCCGTCCAATCCATGCCGGTCTTTGCAAAGTTCTCGGCAATATCCGCAACATTGTCAAAGGTCTGCCCATACTCAATTGCCAGATTGTAAAGATCATTCGAAATATTTTCGCTCGAAATGTCCTCATTCAGAACCCGGCGAATTGCAATCACCCGTTTTTCGGTATTGACCAAAGTTTCATTCAGACTGGCAAACCCCGCCTTAATAAGATTGATCGATTGCATCACAAGGGTTGCCGCTGCCGTCCACTTCATAAACCCGGTAACCATGCTGCCAAACTGGGTTTCTGCCTTTTTGCCTTCGGCGCGCACGGTTCCGATTTCGGTTGACAATTTGGAGAACTGCGCGGACAATGCCTCAAGCTGCTTCTGTTGCTCCGGCATGATATTGCCGTTCTGTGAGGCGATCTGCGCGTTCAGTGCTTTGACAGCGTTCAGATTATCTGTAACCTGCTTGGTGTAGTCAGTAAACGTACCGCGCGGATAATTTTTGCTGGCGTTCTTCATGGTCAGCAGCAACGAGGCGTACTGTTTCTGCAAACGATCCACATTGTTGACGGATTTCAGGTGCACTTGATTAAGCTTTTCCACCTGTGCCGCATATTTTGCCTGCTGCGTATTTGTACGCGCAACCTCGGTTGCCAGCCTTTGCTCGGCAAGCTGCCGCTTTTCGGTGGCAGTGGTTGCCTTTTGCGCCGCACTTGCAACTGCATTGTAGTACTTGGTGAGCGCGTTGAGCTGCGCGGTCAAATCCTTATTGACAGTTATATTTTTCAGTGATTGCGCAACGCTGTCGATTCCGCTTTTCAGAGTTTTGAGCTGTGCATCGACATTCGCGCTTTTCAACTCCACGTTCAATATGATTTTTGCCATGTATTCCTCCTAAATCTAAAACGGGGCGATCTGCGGGCTTAACAATGATTCGTCCATCCCGAAAACATCCATTGCTCCGCCTTCCGGTACAACGACAAACGGGTCTTTCGCATTTCGCATGGCGGCGGTAAACCGATCCATAATCCCATGCGCTTCCTGCTCGCGCACAAAGTTATCCCAGAACGGACGCGGGAATATCATTCTACCTTTTTGATCCACAGAGGGCGGATACTTCCACCCATCGTCCTCCTGTATGATTCTAATCAAAACATCCCCGTTCACGGTGCTCCAGTCAGGATTTTCGTGCTCCCCGGTTGGATCATACGAGAATGTGAGACTGCGCCCTGACACCGAAACATCCATATTTGCCGGACTACCAAGCGGTGTGCCAAGAGAGGGATTGTCTGTCCGCCTTTGGTAAATTTTCGGCGGCCCCCACGGCTCGTACCAGTCCTCCTGAATATGTCGCTGAAGATTTTCTATCATGCCATTCCCAACATCGCCAAGGGCGGGAGCAATCGCTGAATCGATGTCCGATAACGCTTTGTCAACGTCCTCTTGCAGGCCAATTTCCGTGACGGTAAACTCAAAAAAATCTGCCATCATGCATCCTCCTGAAAACGGGACGCGAGCATACAATGATCGCCCGCGCCCCGGGCGCAAATGTCAAAATGTCAAGACACAGTGACGTTACAATACGTGGTCAATGTAGACGATCCAGAGCGGGTCAGTGTAATGGTCACTTCAGCCTCTCCGGGCGAACTTCCACCCGTCACCTGCCCGTTTGCATTCACCGTAGCAGTGGAATTGTTATCCGATTCATAAGAGAGATCGGTATAAACCGGCTGAACGGTGGAGCCGTCAGGCATCAGATACTTCACAGGAATTTGTGCGGTCTCTGACGTACCAACCGTCACAGCACCGCCAACCACCACAAGCGCCTGCACCTGCGAGGTAGAGCCTGCGCAGGGTACAATCACATAATAGGCCATGTTGGAAATCGGCGCGGCGCAATCGTTGCAAACCATTCCGGGCAAGCTGTCATCCGTGATTGCACTCCAGCCAAACTGGGTGGTTGTATTGGTGGTCTGATTGCCGTCGATTCCGGCGTCCCCGTTCAGGGTTGCCTTCGGGACAACAAGGTACAAGTACCCCCACAGAGTGGACTGGGTAACCGAATTGTTCTGCTTGGCGTAAATACCGTACTTCTGCGTCAGATGCACAACAGCCGGTGCTCCGGCGGCCGGAATGGCCAGCGCCTGTGCAGAGGCATTCTCGGAAAAATAGAAAACCTCATATGTCTTGCCGGCCACCGCAGAAAATCCGACAACCGTCTTGGTGTCGGGATCAATCCCATAATTCGTGCCGGAATACTGCGCCACGCCGCTCTCCCTCACGGTGCACCATACGTTGGTGTCAGAAGCGGGCTGTCCGTACTCTTTCGACGGGGTACCGGTAACTGTCAGCGCAGTCCCGGAGGAAACGGTAACAGATTCGCATACCGGAACTACCGCGTTATACGAAAGCGTTCCGCCGGTCACCAGCGCTCGGTGTACCAGTGAGAAGCCCTGCGATGTATACGTGCCGGTCAGGCGGGTGGTGTCCGGGATAATGGCGGCCAGACCATTGCCAAACCCGGCTGCGATTTCCTGTGCATTAAACGTATAGTTTACTGCACCGTCGGACGAAAGGTTGTCATACGCGATGATATTTCCCGTGGCAGGGTCGCGCATGATCTGTTCTACCTGCCCCTTGACGAACAGGTTTGGATTTCCGAAGTTAAAAGCAGTCATTTTTTACTCTCCTTTTTTGTTTTGTATGCCCATATTCTGGGCGATTTTTGAAAGCGGGACAGTGCCCTTGTGGGTGTCAATCGTGTCCAGAAGCCAGGACTGTGCCGGATTTCCGTCTGGAAACTTCACCATCCCGGAAAGCTCGGCCGACGCATAAAGCATGTAATGCTTGTCCCTGTCTATCGCTCTGCGCCGATTCTCAAATTCCCGCACCGTCCAATCGAGAATTTCCACATCCCGGACGTGCGACAGATAGGCAACGGAAGAAATCATATCATCCATATTGAATTTTTCCTTGAATCTGGAATCTCCCGTAGTCAAGCGAGGTTGTTCAGCCAAATCCGCATTGTCCGCTTCATCAGGCAGCTCCAGCCCGTTTTGCTCTGCAATGATCCTGCGAATCGCCGCAAACTGTCCGGGAGTAACGGTGGTGCTTTTTCCGTTCTGTATGACCGTCATTTGCTCAATCAGCGGGATTTTGCCGTTGCGGTTGATCGATATTCTATCTGCCTGCAACAGCTCGTTTCCATCCGTCTTGGTTGCAAGCGAAAACAGTTTCAGTACGCGGGCAAAGTATCCGTTTGTTCCTTTTTGGTTTTGCGCCGCATCCATATCCATCGCAAGCATTGCGTTCATATAATCCATTGTGCAATAGGGGTAAGGCAATGCGCTCAGTCGAATTTTCCACGTATCGGCGCAAACCATATACTCCTCGTAGTGCCACATGGAGATCGGATAAAACAGCAGGCCGAACGCTTCAATGGGTTCTCCGGTGCGTATTTTTCGGATGCGTTCCGTTTTGTCCATTCTGTACGCCCTCCGCCTCCTCGCTGCTCTTTTGTATCCGTATATTGCAATCACGGAAATCTGTGGTGTTTTCCGAAAGGCCGGTATACCGGCAATGATGCTGATGGAGGCAGAAGGCCGTCCATGCGTTTTGCGCAAGGCTATAATCCACCCCCGGCTTTTCCATACGCGCACATACCAAATAACCGTGCGTGCGATACCGTTTTGCATATTGGCATTGTGTCGGCATATCAATATCCCTCCAGATCAACGATAATCGACTTGGAAACACCTCCATAGGATGCGGTAATGGTCAACGGAACCGGACTTGGTTTAACCGCCGTAATCATGACCTGGTTAAATCCAAGCTCATCTGTCACGGCGTACAGAACTCCGTCAACCAGTTTTGTCCGCACCGGATTGTATTTTGTTGGGTCACTGGTTTGGTAGAGCACACCGTCATCCAGCGACAGCTCGGAGCCGTTGTAGCTTTCCCCGGCAAAGTACTGTTTGAGCAGCATGTCTCCAAGATCCACGCTGACCGTGGAATTTGCCAGATCATCGTTTGTGCCGTACAGAACCAGATAGCAGGACGGGTCTGCGCCGGAAAAGCTGAATGTCACGCCGTTTGGCATCCGTTCACCATTCCGAAAATAAAATGCTGTGTATACCGCAGAGGTATATTGCCGCACGGAGGATTGCACATACCCGATAAACGACACGTTTTCGGTCATTCCGGCAGTGCTCACCGTAATCGAAGCCGTTGCGCTGACATTCGGATTCTGCGCCAGTGTCGCGGTGATCTGCGCACTTCCTTCGGCAATGCCGGACACGTTCCCGAATACATCCACTGTGGCAACGGAGTGGTCGGATGAAGTCCATTCCCATGTGATCGGGCAATCCTCTGTGGGATGCATGATTTCTCCGTTTGAGACGAACTGGGCAGTATAGGTTGTCAATTCTCCAACCTGCACGCTTTCCGCGCCACCGATAATGGCCTCAAAGCTCTGTGTATTTCCACCCGCGATAAAGTTGACGGTGACGTCGTCTGCCTCTGTCGGTTCCTCAATTCTCACGGTGAAATCCAGTAAATGGACGCTGTCCCGATCATTCGTAAACTCCCGAATGAAATCGGTAAACCCTGTGATGTAATAGGCCTTGGTGCCGAGAATGATTCTTTTATTTTGCCCAAGCCTGCGCGTATTGTCATTGAGTTGGCAGATGACGTGGAAGTAGCCGTCCATCAGAATCAGATTCTCCGGGGATTCATTGTCGTTTCCAAGCATATTTGATTTTTCGATCACGATTGGCTCCGATACCACATTCCCATAACAGTCATAGCTGTTGTAGGCTGTATTGCACCGATATACGATGGCAGTCGCTCGTGCGCTGGAAATATTGGATGGATTGATACAAATCCATGTGCTTCCCATTGCCTGAATTTTTGCGCCGATTGGCAGATAGTCCACCGCCAGCTCCGGCAACAATATCTGCTTGACGTCATCGTTCTTTCGTGTCAGGGATGCGCTTGGGCGGATGATATCCGACATACGGATGTTTGTGTTTGTCCATTCATAGAAATCGGCTGTCAGCCCCTGCACATCGGCGTTCACATAATCGCTGGAGAGATATGCCCTCTCCGCGTCAAACAAAGCGGAACGTTCAGCAAGATACTGCTTCTGCCTTCCGGCATACTGGGACGGCGCATTGGTACGGATACCTCCTGACGGCTGCGCAAATGCCGCGGCGTTTTTGATGTACTGTTCGCTGCTGCCCATCGTCACGTCCCCCGGAAGGATCGATTTTTCCCATTGATGGTAAACTCCGCCGTTTCCCTGCTTTGCAGCTTCGCGTTTGATATTTTCTCTCCATCGGAAAATCCCAGCTCATAGGTCTGGCTCAAAAGATATTCCAATTCATCCTGCCCAATCAGAATTTTGCCGAAAATCTTTTTCACAATGGGTTCCTCCTGTTTCTCACGCCAATCTGATCGTTCCGTTCGTTGAAAGATACGGCATGTTGTCAAAATCCGATGCGCTTTGCGGTTCGGTTGTAGCAAGCTCCAACGCCAATGTCAGTTCCCTTCCGACATTCGTATCTCCGTCGTATACGGCTCTGCTTCCGCAGTCCGAGTGCTTGGACTTGGACATGAAGAATGTTCCGATTCCGTCCATGTTCACGCCGTGAAAAGCCTCTATGAGCGCCTGCTCAATTGCTACCGCGCGGCTGTATGCATCCGTGCGCGTGTTCAGCTCATAGGTATAATGCGTCCAGATGTAAAAGCATACCGATACGGCAATTTTCAGATCGTCCTGTGACGGAACGGTTCTGCCGAGATAGACGTATACCCGCGTTTGCGCGTCGGTCTGTGACGGCTTTGTCCATATCTGCGGAATCAACCGGTATCCCTTTGCCGTTGGAGGATTTTCCGGTGCGGATGGGTCAAACAGAACCGACATTTTCTGCGAGATGCTGGGAAGCTGTTCATTGAGGGGATTGGCACTGTCATAGTACAGATACTTCCAGAACCGGCAGCGGGAATATCGATTATTGTCCTGCGGAACATAGCCCTCCGACGGAGCGTCCAGAAGATAATTACAGATCTTCTTCGGAATCAAAACCGCCTCGGAGAGGTCGAAATACGAGTTTTGCACCCGGATATACGGATACCATTGGCTGTTGGGGTCTGTCATTTCAGTTCTCCTCCCGTGTCGCCTGCTCCACCTCTCCACTCGGTTGCTGTTCCGCTTTGATTCTCTCCAATGCCGCCGAGATGTTTTTCAGATTTTCCGGCGAGAACATCACCGAAAAGCCGTCCACCACGCGGAGCGCCGCGTCATTGTGATTGAGCTTTTCTCGGTTGATCACGCAGTCCACCATACGGCAAAGCTCCCGATAGTCATTCAGTATCCGCACCGAAATGTCCCGCGTCTGCTCTTTTTTTCTGAATTTCTCCAATTCATACATCAGGTCTCCGAAGAAATAGCTGTCGTATGCCGCCTCATCAAACGGATTCGGCGTTTCAAGGCCGAAATAATATTCCAGAAAAACCTTTGCAAGGCAAAGCCGTTTCATTACAAAATTTTCGGACACCAGCATCGGCAGCGTAAGCGCACGGTATGGCTGTGCGTTTGCTCGCGGCGCAGAGACTTCCTCCAAGCATTTTTCCGCAATCGCTTCTGCCATTGCCTGCTTTTCGGCAATTGGGATGTAGGTTTTGGCGGCGAGCAGCATATGTTCTGTAATTTCGAAGGGTTTCATTGTTTTGTTCCTTTCCTTGAAAATGGATATTATATCGACGGCTGCGGCGGATTGATTTGTTTTTCGTACACCACCTGCTCCAGCCGCCGCATCGCTCCGGCCAGTTTTCTCTCCATCTGCTCCAAGCGCTCATTCCCGGAACGCATACGGTTTGCCCGGTTCTGCTCATAAAAGGACTGATCCTCCACCTTGTCCACATAAGAAAGATAATCGTTTTCAAAGCGGATTGTCCATCCGATCTCAAAGCACATGCCGAGCACCGTCATAATTCCAGGAGATAGATCGTTTGCAAAATACCCGTCGGTATAGAAATCAAAATCAAATACAGTGCCTTTTGCAATCGGATTTTCCGCATCCACTGCAATGGTAACGGTTCCTGTTTCTGACTGATATTGGGCAATGTCGGTTGGAGTTGCGGTGACCGTTCCTGTTGCCGAATACGTGAGAATCCGGCAGGCAAACAGCTCATAGCCGACATAATCCGCACCAAGGTTTACAACAATCGGTTCGGTCGCGTCGGTTTGAACCGTGTAGGAGCTGCTCGCAAATTGCGGTTCGGTCAGTTTGGGATTTTGTGATGTTCCATAGAGATATTCGGGCATGTCTGTCGGGATATTGAACCGCGCCATCTGGGGGTAAAGATACCCCCAGAGTTTTCTTGCGTAAAGCGGCGGGTCGGTCACGGACAGTTCATTGAGCCGAATATCGTCGATGTACGGCGCACAGTATTCGGTCAGGACTTTCAGAATCGGCGTCACATCGCACCTTCCTTTCCATATCAGCCTTCCTCGCTGGAAAGTTTTTGACCGATGTCATCCAGCATATGGCGGAACAATCCTTTTTTGTCCACGCTTCTGGACATGTTGTTCAGCGTTTTCAGCGTGTCCACATCGATTGTCGAACTGCCTTTCTCGAAGTAGTCGGATTCAATGGTATTGGCAAAGGTTTTCTTATGCCACTCACATAGATTACCGAAAATCGAAATCAGATCCTGCGGCGGCAGTTTACACAGATTTGCATAAACCCGCTCGGTCATCAGCTCGCCGGCTCTGTATTTCACTCCGTAACGCTCCATCTCCTCCTCGGTCAGCCCGTTCAGTACAATCAGTTTCCGCTTCTCCAGCCGTTTTTCCATCCGGTAATCAATTCCCTGCAAGAATTTCTCCTTGGGAATTTTCAGGGTACCGCCGGACCGGTTGATCTTTCCCCAATCTCCCAAATCCAGCACGGTTCTCGGAGCCATCGGACCGATATAGGTAACCGTGACATATTCGTCCGTTTTCACATGAATCACGTTCCCGGTCTTTGATTCGGCAAGCGCCTTTGCGACCGCCTCCGCAATCATCTTCTGTACTTCGTCTCTTGAGAAATTTTCTTTCTTTTCTTTTTCTGCCATTTCCCGATTCCGTCCTTTTCCCGATTATTTTTTATGTCAAGATCCCTGAATCACGCCAACTTTGCTCGCGAACACTGGCTTGATGTCAAACAGCGCGGTCATATTGACATTGATCGTGCGGTCTGCGGTCTGGGCGGGAGACATCGAGATGGTAAAGGGCGTTCCCTCCGCAAATACGCCGAAGATGGGCGCATAGCCGTAACCCGCCTTGGCGGTGATGTAAATATCGTCTCCGAAATCAATGGTCTGCAGCGTGCTGTTCTGCGTTCCGGGCACAATGACCGGAACCACTTCAAAGAGCTGCACACCTGCCGCGTTCGGGAGATATCCTCTCTCGAACCACTCTTTTCCGAGACCGTACTGCAGCCCGGTAATCGCTCCGGTCGTGCCGTCCACAGGAAGCACCTGCGAGAGCGCGCCAATGCTGCCATAGGCAATCAAGTCGTTTCTGCTTACGCCGTTCGCCGCGGCGACCAGTGTGCTGATCTCGGCCCAGTTGGACGAGTTGTAAGAGGTGGCAGTCAGTTTGTCGAGAATCATCCCATTATCAAGCGCCGCCTTCATATCCTGCATCATCATGGCATAGCACTTGTTCATCAGGCCGAAGCCCATTGCCGCATAATGATAGCCGGCGTCTCCGTTCACCCAATCCTGAAAGCCCTTGATCGTAAAGTTGCAGGTGTAGGTTTTCGGGGTCATCGTGATGGTCTTTGCGTACATGTAGTTCTTTGGCGTGCTGTTGGACGAGCCGGGCGCGGAATCCTGCCACAGGAACACATCGTTGGATTTGACGTCGATCTCCACCGTGCCGCCGACCGGAGCCGAGTACCACTGAATCAATCCACCGGATGTAAAATCATCGAACACAGTGAACATCAGAGGATTCACAACCTCGTTTTCAATGGCCGCCATCGTATTCAGAAAGATCAGATCGCCGTTCAGACTATGATCCTTCTTGACCGTTTCGAGGTCGGGTGCATCTTTGCCAAGCACTTTATATGCCTGTGCGGCGCAGAAAAGCAGTTTCTTTTCATCATGCTTCTGGGCCAACTCCTGATAATCCACACCCTTCGCGTCCAGCATGGAAATATATTTATCGCTGGCAAGACGCGGCATCGCGTTCAGACGCCTCCCCGCATATTCGCAATAGAGCAGCCGTCCAGTTGCGATGAGCTCGTTGCGGGAAATATCCCCGACGCCGTTCACGCGGACTTTGGAATCGTTCGCGCTCTTTGCCACAAAAAGGTCTCTGTTGACCGAGTTCAGTTTCAGTGCCATTTTTCAAATTCCTCCCTATTCATTATTCAGATGCCGCTTCAGCGGTTCGCTTTGCGACGAGTACATATCCGGTCTGCCCCAGCCATACACCTTCATTCACCGGTTTTGAATAGAGAAACTCAAAGTAAACGCCAGTGCCCGCTGCGGGAACCGCAGACGAGGCAGTCAGCAGACCATTGGCAATGGTGCAGTATTTATTGGTGGACGTCGGTGCGGTGCCGCCGGTAAAGTTTCCGCTTCCCCAAGCATAGGTCTCACCGATCATCAGTTCAAAGAAATTTTCCCGTTCTCCGCTGGGAATGCCAAGACCCAGCGTATCACTACCGAGGTTGTAGCTCAAATCGCCACCTGTGACCTTGTTCACATCATAGGTATTGGCAACATAAATGCCGGTGTGGTCGCCATAGGCTCCCCCGGATACCCCGTTTGCAGCGTCCACAAAGTACCACGTGTTGCCGTTGAGAATCGGCGGGGTGAGATCTTCATAGCCACGCAAAGGGATCAGACTGTTCTTTACAACAAGCCTGCCAGCGTCGCAGTCGGCAGGAGCAAAGCTGCCGGAATAGGTGCCGTACATGCCGGGCACGTTCTGGGTCTGATTGTGTACGCTGTTGGACACAATCACTTCAAACATCGTGTTTGCGGTATAAGCCATTGTTGTGTTCTCCTTTTCACTTCAGAATATTTGCGATTGCGGAATCGATTTTATCGCTGGGTTCATTTTCGTGGGCAGCGATGTCCCATGCCATTTTTCGAATGGTCTTTTGAGAGGCAAGCAGCTTGTCCATGCAAAGCGCGTCCACATCCCCTTTTGCCTTCTCTGCCCCATAGAAGCGACCGTTACAGTCCTCCAGCGCGGCATATTCGGAAATTTTCTCCTCGGTCATCAGCCCGTCGCACTCATTCCCAACAAAATTAACATTGGGATTGGACTTGCTGATTTCCTCAAAGCGTTTTTGAATGATTTCCTTCACGCTTTCCACACGGCGCTGACGCTCCTGCTTCTGCATCGTGTCGAGAGATTTCTCCACAGCCTCCCGGTTGGTTTTTTCCTTCTCCAGATCGGCCTTCAGTGCCTCGCACTGCCGGGTCAAGGCGTCGGTGACGGCATCCATTTGCAGTTCCATCGACCGATCCCCATCGGAAAAGGTGATCACGGCATTTGCCTCCAGCTTCGCGCCTACCACAATTTCATCACCGTTTTTGGATGCGGTGGAGAGGTAGGGCACGCCGTTATCTGAAAGCAGCGCCACGTTGTCCTCATTCACAGCGAGTACCTTGAACCCGGCGAAATGAGGCTCCAGATCTTTCAATTTGATCTTCATCGTTGGTTTTTCTCCTTTATCTTTTTTATTTTTTTCCTGTGTATCGGAATAGACGGAGGCCACATAAAGTTTTGTGTTTTTCCGTAGCTCCTCTACCCCGTTCACAGACAAGGTACGAATGTACGCTCCTGCGACGGCTTCTGTCACGCCATCGCCCAAAATGGTAACGCCGAGCGGGATATACTCTTCGTATACCTCGTCACTGTTTTCGTCGAAGCTCATTTTTTCAATCAGCGTTTCCACACTGACCTGCTGGCCGTCCAGCCCTTGCTTTTTGAGCTTTTCAATCAGTTCACGCGCATACCATTTCCAAATCTTTCCCCTTGCAACAAGCCATTCGGTTCCGTCGCGGATGTCAATGCGCAGGTCATCTACAGATGGGATATACCCATAAATATGCTCGGCGCCCTTTTTGAGAAACGATGCGTATGTATCTCCGTTTTCGGCTTTTACTTCGGTAAAGTTATGACCACTGTGCCTGCCAAGCTCTCCGTCCACATAGGCTGCAAGAATCGGAATGCCCGCAAACATCGGCAGGTGACGCTCCATGTTTCGGTAGGTTCCTTTATTTCTGGTTTTCTTTTCGTTGAGAAACCACAGTTCCACATCCTGCATCCGGTCGTCGTAGGTGGACAAGACCTTCAGCGTTCCGGGCACCGAAGCAATTTTGTTTTGTTCGGATACGGTTTTGAATTTTTTCACACAGAATCAGTCCTCCTTCCCTTCCAGATATTCCTCGCAAAGCCCGTCAAATGATGTTTTGCTTCCGCCGTCTGTGTCCCAACGCGCCCACAGTTCCAGAAACACCGTATAATCGTTGGAGTTTTTCATCATCAGTTCTTCTGTTTTCAGCGCAAGCGGCAACAGATTGGCTTGATTGGCTGCGTTGCGAAATGACATCAGTGCTTCCTGTATGTGGTCAAACGTTCGAATCAGTAAGTTGAATACACCGTCGACATCCGAAACCTCTTCCTCCAGCGCAAGCTCCTCTACTGTCGGATAAAGCTGCATCAGATGGCGCTGGTGCAGAACATCGCCAAATTCATCGAGATACTCCAGTTGCTTATGCGCATTCTCATGAATGAGGCGGGAGAGATTCGGCATTCCCTGCACGATGTACACATACTCTTTGAGCTGATCCAACCACTTGTTCCCTTCTCCGTATGCGCGACTGACCGCACGGGAAGGTTCATACAATCGACTGTATTGTGGGGACGCATAATTGTAACTATCCTTGATTCGCATTTAGTCTCCTTTCTCCGGCGGAACCGGAAAAGTCACATCGTATGGGAAGCCCTCTTGCTGTGGGATGTCACGGAGGGCTTGGCGGTATTTCGCCATGGGGCCAAAGACGGCGGATGCAATGGTTTTCAAAAAGCCAATCCATGCGGTAACTGTGGAGCCTTCCGGGGATGTTAACCCCAATCGGTCAAGGCACATCTCCTTGTCCGTCTCTGCCAGCAGCGCGTCGCGTTTTGCCCGGACCTCTGATGCCAGTTTGGCATATTCTGCATTTCTGGCCGATGTCATCCACGCATCCAGTGTTTTCTGTACATTTTCCAGCAGGTTATCCCGATACGGTACCGGCATCCGGTATTCGTCGTACCGGTACATTGTCGCGCCCTCCCGCGTTTCCTCTGAAATGTTCTCCCGCAGGATGACTTCCGCGATCCCGTTTGCGGTAATCTCGATTTCCGCCGCCTCCGGTCTGATGTTGCTTTCTGTCCTCATTTCTGATTGCCTCCTTCAGCTTTTTGATATTGATGTATGGCCTGATATATTTGGCATAATATTTGCGCGAATCGCTGTGACGAATCCAGCCGAGATAAGACAGGACGGCACGTGCGTCCCGCACCGGAATGGTTTTCTTCTTCCGCATTTTGGAGATTCGCCGCCGGATGCGGAGCGCGTTTTTCCTCCGCAATGTCGTTTTGTTTCTGTAAAAGCGGAAGCCGAGCATATCGACCGGGCGGGAATCCACCCGGAATACCTGCCAGTTTTCTTTCAGTGTCAGAGAAAGCGGCGCGATATATTCCGCGATCTGCCGGCGCATCCGGTGCAATTCCTTTTTATTGCGTCCGAACAGCACCATGTCATCCATATACCGCAGATAATATTTGACGTGCAGCTTTTCCTTGATATAGTGGTCCAATCCCTCCAGATAGAAATTTGCCCACCACTGCGAGGTGTAATTTCCGATTGGAAGTCCTTGGCGATGACTGTCGATAATGACGTCGATCAGCCAAAGCACGTCTGCATCCTTGATTTTTCTGCGAAACGCTGCTTTCAGTACATCCTGATTGATCGATGGATAATATTTTTTTATGTCCAGCTTCAGGCAGTACTTTGTGTTTTTGCGGTCTCTGCGCATCCATCGCTCGATATACCGTTTTCCGTAACCGATTCCGCGGCCGGGAATGCTGCCGCAGCAGAATACGTACATGCCGCGTTGGAGCACCGTCTGCGTGACTTGTATCAGCGCCCAGTGGATAATCTGATCCGGGTAAAACGCCGGGCAGAAGATTGTCCGCTCCTTCTGCGTCGCTCCGTCTTTGATAACGAATGTTCGGTATGGCTTCGGTCGGTATTGCTTTGTCACCAGCATATCCCGTATTGCTTCCGCGGCTTCCTGCTTATGCTCCATCACGTTGCGCACGACGCGCCGATGTTTCTTTCCTTTCGCAGCATTTTCGATTGCCCGGAATATATTATCAAGGTCGCAAATCTTTTCAAACAGATGGCCTTCCCGTTTCATGTTTCCTTCTTTCTTATATCTTCAGGGTTTTCAATGATTTACTTGCCCCGACCGTAGCGATTGATTTTTGCCAAGCGGCAAGGAATACAGCGTGCAAGGGAAATTTGACAGGCAATATAAGATAGACGCGCGCGGTTGTTGACACTCGTACTCGACGGGGCGTTGTTGCAATTCCAGTAACATGGCCCGGCGTTCGAGCCATTGTTCCAGTTGCCGCCGACCTGCGCCGCGCGGTTTCACGCTGTATCCCTATTGTGAATTGTAAATAATATAGATTAAGAAGGACGCGCGCGGTGGGTGACGCTAAAATCCGACGGGGCACCGACGTAATACCAGTAACACGGCCCGGTGTACGAGCCGCTGCCCCAGCCGCCGCCGACCCGCGCCGCGCTCACGCTGTATCCCTGTTGTTTTCGGGGGCTGACCGCCCCCAAACCCCCGTCTATTTACGGTGGTAAGAAAGACGCGCGCGGTAGTAGACACCCGTACTCGACGGGGCGTGGGCGCAATGCCAGCAACATGGCCCGGCGTACGAGCCAGCGTTCCAGTAGCCGCCGACCCGCGCCGCGCAAAGCTCGTAGCGCGGGTAATAGTAATAATCACTGTAATACGTTGTCGAGCCCGCGCCGATCTCCGATGTAATGCGTACCCAAGGATACCGGCTGTCAATACCGAGCTTTTTGGCATACCCATCCCGTGACGGAATATTGTACTGCAGCGCGACATAATCCTCCGTGATCGTCCCGTTTGCGTACTTTGTCGGATCGGGCAGATAATACGGGGTATACGTGTACGGGCTGTCCTCCGTTCCATCCCCCGCACGCTGCACCAGTATGTCGGAAATATAGTTAAATACATTGCCATACGGAGATTCTTTTCCTCTGTATACGCAATTGTATTTGCCGCTTGTGTTAGACGTCGGCGACCCGCTTGACGCGATCACGCTGTTGCAGGTGCCGTTGATATATCCTGCAGTCCATACAATGTTGCCGACCGCGATGTCCACCGCCGCTCCGTCAAAGGTGATCGCCGAGTTGCTTTCGTCATATGCCGTAATGGCAGTAACAATCCGGTTTTCCGCGATTTGTGATCCTCCGAGCGATGTGCCGATTCCGATGGTCTGACCGACGACATAATCAGCAGCCGTCGCGGTGGCCACGATGATCTGATTGGTATTCGTTCCGGCAACGGTCGCGGTATCACTGTCGCTGTACGGCATACTGGTTGCGCCCTTCATAACGGTCTGCACGTCCCGTGTGGCAAACTCAACCCACATATACAGGCACTCGGTATACTGCTCGGCGCAGGTTGTCACAATATAGGCGTCTCCGGCTTTTTTGGCGTCTGTCATTGCGCTATTAAGCGAATATATGTTGGGGAATACGCCCGTGCGGGATGTGGGTTTAGCGTCAACCAGTGCCATTGGGTATGCCGCTGTATATGCTTTCTGATACGGCGCGTCCTGACCTTCGTTTTTCAGAAAGATCGGGGCGGGGGAGTATCCGGTCAGAGGCGTTGCCGAGATGGCGATCTCCTCCGCGTCGCCGTCGTAAATATGACGGTAATAAAACAGGGAGTGCTCCACCCATACCTCTCCATTTGAACCATCTTCCACATATCCCGGTTCGCCTTTGTATGCGTTCACGACAAAGTTTCCGGATTCGTCCCAATACCCGCAGCAGCGGCGGCGGGCAGACCACGGGTAAATACTGTCAAAGTCGTTCTGCGGGGTCTCCGTGTCCGTTCCGACGCTGGCAACCAGTCCGACGGCATTGTACAGGCGTGTTACGGTCGCGCCGCTATTTGCAGAGCCTTCAAAGCGCACGCCGTATACCTCTCCCGGCCGATTTTGGTAGGTAATGCTCATCGGAACGGCCTGACCGTAGGCATTGACCGCTGTGACCGTCGTAGCGCCGTCCACATTGATCAGGTTGTCATCCGACAGAAGGTCGGACAAATCCGTTTCCACCGCCTCGGGAAGTACATAGACCACGGTAACCGGTGTTCCGCTTGCATTCTGCTCCGCAAGATATGTTTTCCATGCATCCACTGTTTCCCATGCCGTCTTGGACACGCCGAAATCCAGCGCGTAACCGGCGCCGGGGGTCGTGTCTCCGCTGTACAGCGCGTTCTCATCCGCATGATATGCGCTCCCGGAATCATACGCAAAATGGCTGCACAGCTTGGCCTTCAGTGGATTGCACTTCATATCCAAAATCACATATCTGGTGAAATCGGTGATCGATGGGTCAATGCCTCCCACGCTCCAGCTTTCGGTACCGTCCAGAACGATTCTCTTTACGATCTGCTGATAGGTCTTGGTTCCGGTAGAAACATCCCAAGTCACCAGATTGGAATCCGTTTGGCTGATGCCGTCTCCATAGCTGTCAAGCGCACGAACGCCCGGCGGAATTGTAAGTGTATTTCCCTCTTGAGGGGAATTGCTCTGCACTGCTGTCACCGCGGACGCCTGCAAGGTCAGTGCATCCTCATTTTTGTACGTCATCCCGCCGATGGAAGTCACCTCGGCGTAAGGGAGAACCCCTCCGGGAACCGCGGCGGCATAGACAACACCCGTATCGGTCTGTGAAGTGACGTTCTGCTCCAGATTTGTAATCAGTTTGTTGTTCCGCTTCGCCAGCGCTCCTTTGATTTGATAATCCTTGGCTTTTAACCGAATATCGTTAATCTCTGACATGTCATTCCTCCTTTCTCAAAGTATCAGCGTGGTTCCCACGACGCGAATGCGCGGGGGCTTCAGACGGGGGCGGGCTGCGTAGTATTGCGCCGCATTCTCCGGTCTCGCGCCAAAATGTCCATCGAGTATACCATCTTGAGCTTTACCTTGTGCGCTACCACCACGAAGCATCAGAGTAACCCCAGTCATCGAATATCCATAGAAATAATCCCCTACTGGATTGGTGCTATTACCGCCAAGCGCTGTGCAGAACGGAGGGATAGACAACATACCGGAGCGCGACAACATCCCAAGCGTCTGGATATATCCAACAGTGGTTGGAACAACCAATCCAGTATCCATATGCGCAGATGTATCGAGTGTGTCGTACTCGTCCGCCTGCTCATCATCCTGCGCGATCCAGATGTGTTGATCTGCTTGGTTCTCGTATGATCCAAGCGTATAAAGCCACATGTTGCCATACAGCACCATGCCACGGTAATAGGCGTTACATTTGCCATTTGTGCCGATGTACCCGGACTTGCTGCCGATGGAAGCATCTGCTTGGTTAATAAGCCCATGTACAGACCAGTAATTGTCTGTGGTAACAGTCACCGCGGCGTTCAGCGTCACATCCAAATATGTTGGGTCGCTGTCTGCCTGTGTGGAAACAACGTAATAAGAGCCAACTTCATTACCTCCATTGGTGGCACCAATGTCAAAGATTGCTCCGGGGATACAGTAATCTGTTCCGGCGGATGCCAGCACCTTCACTACAGTGCTGTTGGTTGCCGCTTCCGCAATCTGGTCGCTTGACTGGCGGTACAGATTGGATACACCGTTTCCAATCGCACTTTGACTGTTCATGGTTGCGTACTCAACTACAAACAAGAGCGTATCCGCATCGATGGAATAGATGCTGTCCAGCGTCGCACCGTAGTTCTTGGCGTAGGTGTGCAGTGTGCTCAATGGAGTACGCCCCGCCGGAATACCCGTTAAAGGCAGTAAGCAGGTGGTCGGCTCCCCGTTGATGGTCTCGCTGACTGCCCTGCCGTGCCACCGTCCGCCGATGGATTCCGGGTAGTGCACATAGCCGCCCGCCGGCTTGTCCGTCACGTCGAAATACCGATATGTTCCGTCGTCCCAACTCTTGCCCCAGAATTCAGGACGATACCGCCATACGCCGTTCTGGTGCTCGTATGAAAAGCTGTCGTCTCCCTCCCACGCCACCACGCACTCGGTCAGGCTTTGGTCGGACGAAAGGTATTGATATTTTTCCAAGTCGATGTTGCACAGCCGGATACCCGACCACGGATAGATGTTGTCGAACGGATTCTCATAGCTGGCGTTCACCGAGCCGAAGTATCCGAAATTCTCCGTGTTTGTCGTGATTCCCGCCGCGCTTCCCATCCGCGTCAGTTGCGCCAAGCTCTTGTCCCACCGGGCGGTGTAATGGTATTGATTGACAATCGGGTTGAATGCGTACACATCAAACGAATCCGAGCTGCCGTCACTTTTCTGTACGGTGATCGGCGTAACCGTATACCCATTCTCCTGCTGGGCGCTGCCGCTTGTGACGCTGGAAATACTCACTCCATTCTTTGCGGATATGTCAAAGGTCTGTTCGGTTCCGTCAGAAACCGAAACAGTAATGGTGGTTTTCGTGTATCCGTTATCCTCCTGCGGCTCTCCCGCCGTAATAGAGGAAATGGTGACACCGTTTTTCACAGATATTGTAAATTGCTGCTGTGTCCCATCCAACAGCGAAACCGTAATGATGGTTTTGCTGTAATCTCCGTCAATGGTTGGCGTTCCCGCTGTGATCTGTGTAATGAGTGCGCCATCCAAGAGCTTCTGCCAATATGATTCCGAGGATGTGCCCGGCGTGATATTGGCCGGCACATCTACACGCGCCACGTAACTGGAGCCATTGTAATACACAACGTTGAGCTGGTTATAGGTAGCCGAACTGTTCCAGTTTCCCTTTCCTACAAACCCCACAACGCCAATTGTCTGTGTGATTCCTGCCATTTAATTTTTGTCTCCTCTCTCTCTATGATACATTTCCAGTTTGCTGATGCGGCGCTCATGCTCCAGAAAATCCTTGTCAATCTTTGTATTGCGCACGGTCTGCGTTTCCATAAACGAATTCAGACGGTCTATCGCGTCCTCCAGACGGACAAGCGTTCCGTTCACCTTCACAACCACGCCGCAAATGGTGACAAGCGCACCCATCAGGGCAATGAGGCCAACGACAATTTCCCATGTCATCCCGTATTCCCTCCTTTCCGGGATGCCGCCTCCGCAGAAACCGTTCCGGCATCCAGAGTTTTCTCATTCCCCTCTGTGACGGTATCATTCTCCGGCCGTCCGCCGGAATTGGATTGTGTGTAGGATGTGGGGGGCGGCATCAGCATATCCGGCAGGCCGCTGTCCTTGACCGCCGCCATCATTGCACACTTTTCAAGCAGGCTTTCTCCATCCAGCGCCGACAGAATGTAGTGGGCGGACAGATCGCCGTTCGCAATCGCCGTCTGCGCATGTTCGCGGGTTTTCTCATCTGTGTAAATGGAACCGAACATGTGAAAGCCCCAATTGTAGCGCAACCCGATGCTGCGGTACAGTTCGTTCATCATGCGCTCAAACTGGCGATAGATGCCAGCGGCATATCGGCTTTCCAGCTTGGAGGAGATTTCGGCCTGTCCGGCCTTGACGTCCTCATCCACGGGAATGATACCGGAAAGCCCGGCCTTGCCCATGCCGTATCTTTGAAAGGAAGCTGAAATGTCATTCGCATTTGCGCTCTCCGGAAAGTCATGGCTCTTGATGTTCTCCACCGGCGCGCTGAAGAATGCCGCACCTCCGGTGGCGTTCCGCGCCATCAGCTCATTGAAGAAGCTCTCAAACAGAGCGCGGCCCCCAAGCGACAGGCGGTAGCCGTTTTCAATCGTGCTCCCGTTGTCGGTAAAATACGGGATTTCTCCGGTGAATATCTTAATCAGAGGGTTGAGCAGCAGCGAAAGCTGCGCAGCCTCATAATCGCTCTGCTGCGAATAGGTCAGCATCAGGCCGGAGAGTGGGGACGCGACGTTTGCGGTGGTATCGTCGATTTCATATGTCCATACCCGGTCGATTGGCAGAGATACGTAGTAAAACCACCTGCCGTTTTGCTCAAACACACGCGGGCTTCCGTATGCGTCATGCCGCACGTTGTTCGGATGGAAGCAGATCGTTCCTCCCTTGCATGGCAACATAACGGAATCCGTGGAGTGGTAGATGTAGTTTTTCTTTTTTCCGGTCGGAGGAGCCGGTTCCGAAAATGCCCGGTTGAAATCGTTCAGATACGGTATAAAGAGATCTCCGTAGGCCGTGACGTCCGTCCCCGGCTGCAGGAAGTACATCATATTGAACGACACGGTTTTCCCGGATATGTTGTTCTCACCGATCAGTGTGCACCAATCCGTTGGAAGCTGCTGCAAAAACGCATAGTTGACCTGGTTATGAGACTTGTCAACCGAATACCGCAGCAGGTAGAACACCTTCCCTTGTGTCATCGCCTGTCCGACAATCGTATGCGCGGTCTGCTCCGGCCGGATATGCCGGTGCAGCTCGTCCAACAGGTATGCCTCGCGCCAGAATGCCGCAGAATCAAACGATTCCGTCCGCAGGCGTGCGGGCGCGGCGTAATATCGGTAAGTCAGAATATCCTGATAGGTCTTGATGATCTTGTAGAACGGATAAGCCGTCCATTTGAGAATTTCCGCTGTCTGCCGCAGCGGCAGCTCGCTGCTGTACGGATGCCGCAGAAACTCCCCGATGTCCTCCTTGGTATAGTCCGCCGGCAGGGAGGAAATGCCCTTGACGCGCATGTTCTGAACCTGTGGCTGATTGGCCCAATACATGCCCGCGCGCCCAAATGCGGCGGCAACCGAATTGTACGGGAGCGCGCCAACGTAGCTGTCCATCGTCTGCTGGAATCGCTCGATCAATGCGGACCATGAGCTTGTACGCTCAACCGGATTGGCCGGCGTCTGCGCCGGGTTCTCTTTGGCCGGTGTTGCCGGCTTCTTGCTGTTCGGCATTTTTCTTGGGTTCTCCTCCTTTCAGTTTTTTCTTCTCGATCTCGCACTCCCGTTCAAACGCATCCAGAAATGCCGAGATCACGGTTTGATAGTCCTCCCGGTTTTCCTCCATTGCTACCCGGTTCACCTCCATCTTAGACATGCGCAGCCATCGTCTCTCCTCCTGCGTCAGGCGGCTCTCATTTGCCGGGGGAACCATACGGAAACCGTCGCCCGGATCTTGGTTGGTAAACAGCAGCAGATACCCGGATTGCGGATTGAAGTAGGAATATGTTTCATGCGGGATACGGGTGTACCTGCCGATGTATAATCTGTATTGGTTATTGCTTTGCATGGTACCCCCCTTTCAGAATCGTTTTCGCAAGGACAGCAGTCTTGCGCGCTCACCGGCAGTTACCGGCCTTGTTAGGGCTGCCGGATGTTTCTCGAAGGTTTCAATCGCCTCCGACCATGAGGATTTTGCCCGGTAGGTCTCCTTTACCAGAAGCTCCTCCAACAGCGCAGCCATGCGCAAGCCGTATTTGGCCGCCGACCACCGGTCGCGCTGAATCGCCGCACTTTTGCGTTTTTCTTTGAGAGAAACGCCGCTGACCTCGGTTTTGAGGTTCTGAATCTCCTGGCACATACCCTCTGTCTGCTTGTACGGCACGGCAATCTTTGCATCCTGAAAATCATCCTTGATGCCATGGAGCAGCTTATAGCTTTCTACGCCGTCCATGACATTGGCCGTCAGAATTTCCACATTTCCCTGCTCCCACTCCCGCCGTGCATAATCAATCATGGCGCCGTCCTCATCGGTTCCGCCACGCGTGTTCGCCTTCAGAGGATAGATCACGGGCAGAGCGTCAGGCTGTTCAATATCGGTATACGCCATATGCCTGTAGCAGCACAGGTTCGGAATGCCGTCGCCGGAAGGCTTCATCAGCTCCTGCACAACGGTTTTTCCCACCGAGCGCGCGTCCACCACAAGATAGGTGGTCTCTCCGCCGTTCATGCAGAACCGATACCAGAGTGCCCGGATCATGGATGCCTGAATCGCTTCGGTCTTTGGCGGAGGATAGCTGTTAACCCACACCGCCTGTTTGAGGTATTTGTCACGCTTGGAGGGAGTGGAAAAGCGCGTCAGTTTCCACACCACATCCGCACACTTCGCATTTTTCTGCCCTTCCTCATAGCTGACGTCGTGTGCGACAATATAAATCACGTTCGGATCTCCGCAATGCCGATCCTCCATTGTCATGAGCTTTTTGCTGCGTGACAATATCTCGTCAGACAGCATGGGATTGTCGCTGCTTCCCATGTATCTGGAGCACATCTCGCGCATCCAGTTCTCGGCTGAAAGCGACGCTTTCATTTTGCGGAAATAGCTGATGCTGCGGATTCCTCCGACCAGAGCCGAAATCCATGACATGTCAATCGCGTATCCCTCATACGGTTCCCCGTACAGCATATCCCGCAGTGCCTCATAGCGGTATTTGGTGTATGCCCGGTTCTGCCGCGTGGAGGCGTTTGAGATGAATCCGGTTTTCAGATTGATATGCACCGGGTCTCGCTTCTGATTGACGTCCCGCTCAATCCGGCAGGTGGGCAAAATGTCCATCTCGAACTTCTCCATGTCAAAGGATTCCTTGCCTTCCTGCGCGGCTTCCTCCGCAATGACCTGCGAGCAGTTGTCTCCGCGCGGTGCATACATGGTGAACTCCGACCCGTAGTCGGTGGTAATCCGAAACATCCCCTCCCGGTCGTTGCGGCGGTGCCACATATCGGCCAGAATCGGGTAATCCTTTTCGATCTGTTGGAACGTTTGCGCGGCCAGCTTTGCCGCCTGCTGCTGTGCAGGCGCCACATACCGCATGATCTCCCCCGGGAACAGCACCCCCTCAATCATCTTGGACAACAGCATGACATAAGTTTTGGTCAGCCCACGGCAGCCTGTGATATACACATTTCTGTATCGCGCAATCACCCGCATCATCATTCGCTGCGGAAATTCCAGTCGGTATCTTGCGTTCGGGCTGCGAAGCATATCCGCCAGATAGTCGGGATACCACCGGAAGAAGCTGATGAGCAGACCAGCGGAATCCCGATTTACCGTGTCATAGTCAAAGGTTTTCTCTTTTTCGGCCTTCAGCCAGCGGCCTAACTTTTTTGAGTATCGCTTGCCTTCTCCTGCGTATCCGGTCGGCATTTCGTTTCTCCTTCCGCCGGACGCAACGGCATCAACCCGGCGTATTTTCTGCGCTTTCTCTGGTCATCGGTTTCTATCCCGTCAAATTCTCCGTAGGTGTCCTCTACCATCAGCTCTTCGGGAAGCTCGTTGAGCATAAAAAGATCGGCATTTGCCCGCATGGAATTCATCATGTCCATAATGCTCTGATCCACCACATCAATGGTTCCGTGGTACTTCGGCTTGCAGATAAAGTTCTTTTCCAACGCCTGTATGGTCTGCTCGCAGTTCAGTAGCTTTCCCTCCTCCATCACGCCGGCTTTTTCCATCGCGTCTACCAGCGCATCCAGCCGCAGCGCCTCAACCGGCTTTTCATCCTTCTTCCGCAATTGCTCCGAGGCCATAATACTGTCAATCGATTTCTGCACCTTGTCCAATCCATGTGCGTCTCCGATTGATTGCAGGTAGTCCATCGCCAGCGCCAGCTTGCACACCCGCCGCAGTGTCATTTCAATCTGGTCAGTGATCGTCTGCCCCTTGTACTGCGATGTGCGCGCTTCATACGCACGATCCAGTTCATCGTATACCTGCGTGCTGACGTCAAACCCTTTCCATATCGGCATTGTCCCCCACTTGGTTCTCTGCTCCTCCGTCCCCGGCAGCTTCGCCATACGTTCCCGCTCCACACGGCAATACCTCGAAAAGTCCTTTTCGGTCAGCTCCTTGCCGAATATACGGAAAAGCATCGTCGCTCCGTCCTTAAAGCCCGTCAGCTCCCCGTTCTCTTTGACATATTTCCCACTGTCGTACAGCGCCTCATTGTACCAGCTCCACCGACTGTCCCGGTACGCAAACCCATCTGTCCCAAAATCTTCAGGAATCAGCAGTGGCTCAAGGCGCACATTGAATTTGGCACAGGCCATCCACAACGCAATCGAATATCCGTTGCTCTCGGCAAACTCCATGTATATCCTGTCCTCGCACTCCACGCAGTAGCGGCTGATCCCGTCCGCACGCTCATAGCTGTTTTCCTCGGTCAGCTCTATTCCGCATTTCGCACATCGCCTCTCTTCCATCTGCATTACCTCCAGCCCTTCTCAACACCCCAATTGCTCCCAAACGAAAAAAGGAGCCAAACTCCTCGCTTGGCTCCTAATGGTTCTATTTTCTACTTGATACCAAAAAGATGGTACAGTTATCCCATAGCAGCTCTGCGAGCTTTTTACGGGCCTCTAACTGGACCATCTTCTTTTTATCCGGGCTTTATTTTTTGATTCCTACCGCATTCCGCATCGCGCCTCTCTGCGAGGCTTTGCGTTTAGTGGTTCTAAAATGGAACTTATAGTAGTATTATCACCCAGATTTACCACATTATTCTATTTTTCACACACATTATACCACAATATATGGGCGTTGTCAATACCTTTTCTACAAAATGTTGTTTTTTTGGGAAGTAGGTTGGGGGGAGTTGTGCTCAATGGCGTTCTGGTAGAATTTACCAATTTCAGGTCGGAAACCTACCCCCGGCGCCACTCCGAACCAATACCGGGAGCCATCCGGGGAGGGTGTGCCGTTCTATCTGTTAAGATAATTTATTGTTATCACAACAAATAAAGCCCCTGCCGCTTCGCTCTGATGTCTCCGGCTCTCGGCCTGCGCTATGCTCTTGTGCCGCCCTGCTCTGGCTCTCGTCTCCCGTTTCCGCTCTGCTCCCTTATATATCGCTTGCATTATAGGCCAGCGGCAGAACATGCCGCCGGGGAAAAGACCTATATATCTATAAATAAAAAAAGATAACCTATAACATACATTCAGAAATAAATATATAGCAATAGGGATCTATATTTATATCATAAAAAACATATATAAATAGCTTATATATATAAATGGCATATATTACCAATAAATACCGATAATATATATATTTCAATTATAAAGTACCAATAAAGCAATAAAATATATATATAACGTGGCATGTAGTCAATTGATTGTATAATATAATATATAAAAGCAATAATAAAGAAACGCGCGGCGGTCGGTGAGGTTACAGACGGGGACGGCGGCCGGGCGTGCGTGGTGCCTTCCGGCCTTTTGGCTTTTTGGCTTTCGGATCGGGAGCCGGTCGGCGTCGGTGTTGCGTTGGTTTTGTGCGGTTGCCTGCCGAAACGGTCGGGGGCTGCGGTACTCGGTCAAGATGTCCGGAAGGCTTGCCGGGCGTCTGGTATATGTCGCGGGTTTTCGTGTTGCGCGTGGCTTTCGATCTTTTGCAATGTCTCCGGCTGCGCGCCTGGGTTTGCGGTGCGGGTTCTCTGCTTTTGTGCGATCATACAAAAATACATCAAAAAAAGCATTTCAGAAATTTTTTTTATTTTTCTACAGCCGCGCCGGGCAGTATTTCCGGCGGGAAACAACAAAAAAGCCGCCGCTTTTCCCTGCGCGCCTTGTAGGGCGTTTTTGGGGGTTCTGCGGCGGTTTATCATTGTTAGATCGGATTTTATCTATTGTGATTTTGCACAAATCAACCGGTTTGCAAATGCCTTGATTTTGTGGTATAATATAAACAACCAGAAGGGGGCGCCCCTTCCGCGTGGCCGATGGCGCGTAGAGTACACCGGCGGGCAAGATTGGCGACCCGATCCCGTCAATCAGTTTTGAGGCGTAGCTATTAAACGCCATCCCAGCCGAAAGGCAAAAGGCGGAGAGAAAGGAGAACGCAAAAAATGACAGATTACAACGAAGAGGAGCGCGAAGAAGTGACCGCGACGGAAGCAATCTTGCAAACCGTCAAAGAGCTTGCGGACAAGTGCAAAACGCTTGACGAGTTCCGCGAAGCGCTGGCGCGAATTATCGCCCAGAAATAAAAAAACAGCGTTAGCCGGACTTGTTCAGGGGTCAACGGCTAACGCCAACAAAAAGAGCAACCAACACAACAAGGGCGGAATGCTCCGCGCCGTCCTTGTGGTTGCTCTCCTATTGTACCACAAAAGGCGGAAAAAGTCAAGCTATTTCAAAAAAATAATAGGAGAGAACAAAAAATGACACACAAAATCAATATTTATGCATTTGCCGAACAGTTCAAAAAGGAATACCAATTTTTGTATCATCATGACAACGTCCCCGGCTATGATGAGGCATTGGAACAGTTCGACGCATTCGCGGCCGAAAATCCGGATTTTGTCCGGGAATTTGTAAACTTTCGCGGCGATTATATCAGCAGCGACAGAGAGGCTGCGGCTTTCGCCTTTGCTCTGGAGGCGGTGGAAGTTGAACAGAAACCAGAATATCAGGCGGAAAAGATGGGGGAATATTTGACGCGCTACCGTTTCGAAAATCCGAACCGGAACGGGGAGCGCCTGGCCGTGGATGTTGTGGAATGCCGGCCCGATTTGAAAGACAAAAACAGCCTGCCGAACCTGTGGAAAAAATACGGGTATACTTCCGATGTGCTGGAAAATTTCTATTCGGTCACCACCTACGCGACCGACGCCGCCGGGAATTGCCGGGGCAGATACAACCCGCAGCACAGGCCAGGGCCGGACGGCGGCCGCCCTGTAATTGATTTCGCGTGGCTGCTGCCGGTATCGGCGGAAAATCTCGAAAAGCTCTTGACTGAATGCCGCCGGCTGTTTTCGGAAGGATAAAAACGCAATACCGCCGGGCGGTGGCAGCCCGCCCAGCGGTAAAAGAAAAAGAGAAAAGAGGAAAAGACAATGACATACACCATCACAAAAAATGCAAATTTTGGAAGTATTGAAATTCACTTTGACGGCAAGCCCGCGCAGACGGTGCGGGAGGCCCTGAAAGCGTTAAAATTCCGGTGGCATGGCGTGCGCCGGGTATGGTACGGATACGCGGACGCGCAGACCGTGCAAGAGGCGATCGGAAAGACCGCAGCCAGGGCAGCGCAGCCGGCAGACGGAACAGAACAGGCACAGGCCGCAAAGCCGGGGGCGGAACAGAACGAACAGGAACAGCTAAAATCCGAATATCTGCAAATATTGGCCGGTTCAGTCTGGAAAAATTCGCCGGATATGATCGAGTACGAAAAAAAGAATCTGGCACGGGTGATCCGTCTTTCCGACGGTCGACTTTTTGGAATCAAAAAGCCCAGAATTAAAAAAGATTTTTGCTTTGGCTACGGCTGCCAATCTGGTTTTGACAATCAAAAAGAAGCGGAAACGGCAGCGGAGCACGCGAAAAGTGCGGAGTATTTCAAACAAGAAAATTTGCGCGATTTTAACCCGTTTGAAAGCGACCTTGCAAGGAACTGCGGCACGCTATACGCCGCCGAGAGATACAAAGACACGCCCGAAATCGTGTACATCCGGCACATCAGCATTTCCCAATTGTACCGCATGAGCGAGCAAGAAAAAAGCGGCTATCGTGAATTGTCCGGCGCAGATATTGCGGCCATCCGTGCCGGATATGAAACGGAAAAAACGACTTTCGAAAAACGGCTTGACGCCTACCTGAAAAGATACGGCACAAGCAAATTGCATTCATGGGCATATTGGGCCGACGTTTGAACCAACAGCGCGGGCGGCCATGCGCCGCCCGCGCAAAGAACAGCCCAGCGGGGCGGGCAAAAGCCCCGCAGAAAGGAAAAGAAAATGAATCAATTACAATTAACCGAAAAGCAGGGTGCGCAGATTGCCGCCCTGCGGGATAAAGGGCTTGCTTTAATGTTTGAAGTAGAGGCGCGCCGCAATGCATGGGAAGCCGCAGAGCAGCGCGAAAAAGCCGTTGAACAGGCTGCAATCATGGCAAGGATTTTTACTTACGCCGATGACTGCGATGGCAAGGACGGCAACAGAAAAGGAACGCGCATAACCGATGCAGGCGATGCGTGGCACATGTGCGAAGAAGTTTTCATGCGGGAATATCTCCCCATCGTGAAAGCGAAATGGCGCGAGCTTTACGGGCTGGAATATCCGTTGGACTATTCCCCCACTTTCACGGAATACCGCCGCCCCTATCTGGACACGCAAAAGGAATACCGCAAAATTGCTGTGCGTTTTCTTCGCATTCTTGGACGCGGCAAAGAAGCGGACGAAATGGAAAAGGCCTTGAACGGGTATATGCGCGAGAGTTTGGCGCAGCAACTGGACGAATTGAACAAGCGATTGATTATCGGATATGACAAGCTGGTAGAAAAGGCGCTGGCGGAACAGAAAAACGCCTGAACAGAACGGAGCAGGGGCGGAACGCCCGCCTCTCCCCTGTCTTTGAACAGAAACAGGAGGACGAAATGACAAAAGCAATTTACTTTGAAACATACGGCGGCAAGGACTACTTCCGCGACGAGTACGGGAACATTTACACGATCTGCGACGGCAGGTCTGCCTTTTGCAGTAACTTGAAGCGCGGAAGCCTGACGGACGATAAGGCAGAACCAGCCTACCCCGTCGATGACGTAGAACTAATATATAACGCCTGAACAGAAACAGCCGGAAGCGAGGGCAGCGCCTGCCGCCCGCGCATTTTCCACAGGAGGACACACCATGAAAGAAAGTATCAAACACGAAAAAGAGATTGCGGCGATCCGCTACGCGTTGACGCTGAACAGCCGATGCGCCGCACTGTTCGAGCTACCGGGGCTGATGTACAACCAGTGCAAGCTGGACGACCTGACGAGACGGCGGCCGCTGCGGATGTCGTTTGATTTCTGCAAAAAGACGGTTGCGGAACTGGCGGCGGCCGGGAAGCTCTGAAGAAAACACATCTTACAAGCCGGGCGGCCATATGCGCCGCCCGGAGTTTAAGCGGCTGAACAAATGCGGAACAGAAAGGAAGATAAAAGCATGAACAGGAAACAAAATGAACGGCTATTAACTGTCAGAAATGAGCTGAACAGCGTGCAAAGTATCGAGGACTTGGAGCGCATCGGCTTGAAAGATATGTTTGAGTGGCAGCAGGCGCAGGATACCGTTGCCCTGTATTTGAAAAATGGGGAGGGCGTGGGAAGCAGTACCTTCAACAAGAATGTTGCGGAGCTATTCCGACAGCACGGATTCACCATTAAAGCCGTTACTTTCAAGAGTCGCGGAATGAAAGGATACCTCATTGATCCAACAGAATGAACACCTGCCAAAGACCTCTCCCATTAGGCGGAACAGACGAAAGGAGCAACGATGAACACAACAGAATATGAACAGGCAGCAGATCAGTATCTCGCTGCCCTGCCCTCTATGAAGAAATCGCAAAACACTATCCGCATGTATCGGCACATCCTGAACAGATATGCGGACTTCCTGCGCAATGAACAGAACCGCGGTACCACACCGCTTTCGGTGGTCGGCTGGCGCGTCTCCCTGTTTGATGAAGATCTTTCCGCAAACAGCGTCCGCTATTATATGACCGTCCTGCACGGCTTTTTTGAATGGGCGGTAAGAATGCACATGTGCCCGGAAAATCCCGTAGATACGGCGGAAATCCCGGAACAGAAGGACGTCGCTTATAATTTGCTGACTTTAGATGAGATCAAACAGCTTTTCCAACAACAGCCCCATGGCTTAAACACCAAAACCATGCCGAGAAACCGCGCGATCATTTTCCTGCTGCTACAGGCCGGGATGCGGAACAGCGAGCTCCGCAATCTCCGCCTATGTGACCTGAACTTTGAACAGAACACTATCACGATACGGCATGGCAAAGGAGATAAGCGCCGGGAGATCGCCTTTCCACAGCTTGCACAGAGCGCCGTGAAGGCATATCTGGCAAGTGGGACGCGCCCTGCATGGGTAGATGATACCGCGCCTCTGTTTGGCTCTGACGCAGACCGGAACGGCCACAGCACAGGCGGAACAGAATGGCATCCGCTGTCCTCTGCCGCTCTGCTTGGCATCGTCAACCGATATGTGGAGAGCTGCACCGGCCATAAAGGAATCAAGGTTCACGCGCTCCGGCATGCGGCGGCCTCTCTCTGGGACGATATGGGCATCCCCATGCGCACAATCCAGACCGTATTGGGACACGCCAGCATCCGAACCACTGAACAGATCTATGTAAAAATTCTGGACAAATCCAAGGCCGCGCAGAAGGTCAATCAGGCGTTTGACGCCGTTGCCTTTTGATTCTCGGAACAAAACGGCACGACTGACATCCAGTTATGTTGTTTTGTAAACAATTTTATTTTTTATGCGTTATGCTTGCATAAAATCTGATTTCGTGATATAATGATACAAACAAAGCCTTTAGAAAGGAGCTTCCGGTGATGATTTTAAGTGTCCGTGTAAACAATTTTCTGGTATACTCAAACGATGTTGAGTTTTCGCTGAAAGCAGATATGCGAATCAAAAAATTTGCCTGCAACGTATTCCAAAATCACCACTATCGCGTGCTGAAATCTGCATGTATATACGGAGCCAACAACTCCGGCAAAACATGTCTGCTCCGGGCGATTAACTCCATCAAGTGTGTTTTGCTTGGAATAGTGGCAGAAGTAACGCCAAATCTGTTTACGGACAGCAGTAGCGCTTCCTTCGGAATAACATTTCTTTCCGGAGAAAGAGCCTTTAGCTATGACTACAAATTCGATTCCGGTCGGGTGAACGGTTACAAAAAAGGATTTGTATATGAGTGCCTCAAAGAACTGTTTGTGGACAACCACGGGAACCGTTCAGAGCAGGAAATTTTTATTCGCGATGTTCAAAACGGCATCTATCGGTTTAGGGAGAATGCGGAATTGAGCAGACTTCTTGGGGTGGTTTCCAACAATAATATCCTGATTTACACTCTCAATACAGAAAAATACCCGATCGTTGAAACGTATAAGACAATCTTGCGGGAGTTTGCAATGAAGGTGGATATGATTGACATGAACAATATTCCACTCAGCCGGACGATTCAGGTCTTAAAAAACAATGAAAAAATCCGGGACAAAACCGTTGAGCTGATCAAACTGGCTGATATCGATATTGATGACTATAAATACCTGAAAAATATTCCCAAAAAAGAGGAAAAAGGAGCGGAAGAGGAAACAGGGCCAAGGGAAATTGCCATCAGAGCAACGATTGCATGGGATGATGTGTTCCGTCTCACATCCGTTCATAAAGGAAAAGCCGTCAGAAGTCTTGAATTTGATTCAACAGGGACGAAAAAGATAGTTGCCATTGCCAGCTATATTATTGATGCTCTGACGAACGGGCGAATATTGGTGATTGACGAATTGGACAGCAGCCTTCACTCGAAGCTGACGCGCGCGATTGTTTCGCTGTTCAACAATGACGCAAACACCCAAGCCCAGCTGATTTTCACCGCACATGACGTCACATTGCTGGATTGCAAAAGACTGTTCAGAAAGGATCAGATTTGGTTTGCCGCAAAAGATCGGGACAACGAGTATCTATATTCTCTCGCCGATTTTACTTCATTGAAGGACAATGTTCGTTCTGAAAGTGATTTAATTGAAAAATACAATGCAGGTGTATTTGGGGCAATTCCTGAACCCGATCTGATTTCTGTAATGTTTTCGGAGGAACCATAACATGCGCCGAACATTACCTCCTGTAAAATCCGAAAATCGAATTTTGGTTATTTGTGAAGGAAGCGAAGAATACGATTATTTTGATAGTTTGATAAAATGTCGACTTTGGAAACATCATATTAAACTAAAAAATGCCGAATCAATCGATCGAATTGCCCCATTATATGAATATATTTATCAGAATAACAACTATAAACTGGTAATTATCTTTTGTGATACCGAAAAAGCGCCATATACCAAATTTCAGGCAATGAAGTCCAAAATAAATGCGTTTCATGCAAACCATGCGGCAGATAGTATCGTGTTCTTCGCCAACCCTTGTACAATGCAGATTATTCTTTCACATTTTGACAAAGTCTCATTGAAGTCAAATTCCAAATCCGACAACGCGAATCTAATCAAAAAGCTCGCTGGAATCGAAGAATACAAAGCTACCGAAAAGCAGCGCAAATCCCTCATGAATCAAATCGATAGAAGAAACTATCTGAACATGAAGGAAAACCTAAAAGTTCTTTCAACCGATTACACAGTGATTCCAAGCACCAACGTTTTGATTTTGTTTTCACAATTGGAAAAAGGGGATAACAAATGGTTGATTGACATAAACAAAAAAATTGCAAAATAAAGCACAGAACAGCACGGCTGGACGTCCAGCCGTGCTGTTCTGTTGTTGTATTGACGCTCCACACGATGGAAGGAGGTGGATTGTCAATTCCTCTTTTCGTCTTCGGTATGGATCTTGTTATCTGTCCGTTTCACCGGTTTTTCCAGTGAGTGCACCACAAAGCCGCCGCAATCTGGGCAGATTACGCAATCGCCTAAATGAACGTCCAATATGTTGTAGGAAAACAAACATCCACATTTGTTGCATTCCGCTGTAAATTCTTTTTCCCCTGGCCTCAAAATTTTCATTGTTGTTTCTCCTGCTTTTTTCTGTAAATTACAATCATCGATGGGAATGGAGCCGGTGCACTTGGCATTCCGTCAGAATCCGTGAATCTCAACCGCCCGCGCACAAACCGGATTTCCGCTTTTCCGTAGATGTAATCGTGAAAATATGCAGTGTCTGTGCGGGCAGGAATCAGCAGAACAATCGTTGTGCCGCTCTGCGATTCTTCGTATGCCTTTCGCACCCATTTACCTATTTCGCGCCCGTATGGGGGATTGCAGAACACCGCCCCTCCACAGTTCCATGATTGTTTCAGACCATCCGTTTCCGGGGTATAATATTTTCTGCATTTTGCCGATTGGCCAGTTGCCGCAGCGTCAAGAACAAAGTGAAATTCCGCATCCAACCGATCAAAGAAGTCCTGCGGGGTGCGCCAGTCCATCCGATTGGAACTGAAAAGCGCCGGATGTATACTCATCCCATCCCCTTCTTTGCAAAAGCAGCGATCATCACCCAATCACCATCGTATTGCGCTCACCATCCCGGCATTGGACGGTATACAGACCAACGGTTAATGCCTCCGATGGCGTCATGTCCGCAATCAAGTCATCCAGCTCGCGCCCGTTGAGCTTCACAACTTCCTTGTTTGAGAGGCGTATTGCCTGTAGGGGTTTCCCCGCGTCAATCAACGCTGTTCCGAGTTTTTTTCTGACGTTCGCCGGGAGCGCGAAGGTATAAATTTTGTAGATGTATCCTCTCATTTGCTTTTTCGAACCTTCCCACGGCTGCAATACTCCTCCCGGTAGCGCATCACCGGATAGGTGTCACAGTAACAGTAATTCCATCCTTCCGGCCTCCCCGTGTCCATCAGGGGATATTTGGCATAATGTCTGCATTCTCCGCATTTTACGACCGTAACGCCCGGCGTTTGTCGGATGCAGCGGCGCACATCTCCCACCGACATCAAAAATTCTCCCTCCTCCAGATCATATAAAAACTTTCCGGCCAATTTGATTTTACTCTCGTCTATGTATTTTGGCATTCCTTTGTTCCTCCTAATTCTTTTTCCGCCTCTTTGATGATCTCCGGCATAAGAAAATCATTCACATACAGCGACCTATCGCCAATAACGATCGATTTATAATAATCGAAAATAATATCAGTGTAATACTTGCAGGCAAGCTGTAGCGCGCGTTCCAGAATCTTTGTATACCAAGGATAAAATTGCCTGTCGATTATAGCCCGGATGTGATCGGTATCGGCACTGCTTTCTATATATTCCTGTTGACAAAACTCAAAGGCCAAACCGTTCACTGTGAAATAAAAAATATTTTTTTCCCAATCCACCCCAGTACATCGGATTCCTTTGTGTTCCAGATCATATTCAGACATCATTGTTTCATCCTCCTCAACCGCTCCACGCACTCTCTGACCGTGCGGATGACGGTGTGTACCTCGTCTATCGTATTTTCGTGCGACAGGGAGAACCGAATGGCAGAGTATGCGGATTTCCTGCTCACTCCCATGGCGGTCAGCACATGGCTTGGTTCCAAATCCCCGGATGTACATGCGGAACCGGTGGACACGCTGATTCCTTTTGCGTCCAGCATCAGCGCCAGCGTCTCCCCCTCGATACCGTCAAACGAAACGTTCACGATTCCGATAGCGTGCTTTCCGCATGGTATCCCGTTCGGCGTTGCGCCGGGTATACAAATCAGACTGTTAAACAGAACATCTCTCAATCTGATGACGTGTGCGGAGCGCTCCTGCATATTTTGGCAGGATTCTTTCAGCGCGGCAGCCATGGCGCAGATTCCCGGCATATTCTCGGTTCCAGCTCGCTTTCCTCTCTCCTGCGCGCCGCCCAGAATCAGGCTTTTCACAGGCGCGGTATTTCGCGCGTACAGCGCTCCGGCTCCCTTAATGCCGCCGAATTTATGGGCGGACATGGTCAGGAAATCCACGTTCAGCTTTTTCACATCGATTGACAAATGCCCGACTGCCTGCACTGCATCGGTGTGAAACCAGACATGCTTTTCACAGCAGATTTTCGCGATTTCGGCAATCGGCTGCACCGTTCCGATCTCGTTGTTGACACACATCACCGAAACCAAGCAGGTATCATTTCGGATAGCCGCCCGCACCTGCTCCGGCTCAATGATTCCGCTTTCCGGCACATCCAACAGGGTCACCTCAAAGCCGCGCCTGCGCAGATCCTCCAGCGGGCGCAGCACCGAATGATGCTCAAACGCTGTGGACACAATATGCCGCTTTCCGTAGTTCTTCATCATTTCCGCAACCGACAGGATTGCCTGATTGTTGGCCTCGCTTCCGCCGGATGTAAAATAGATTTCTTTTGCATCGGCCCCGATGCATTCGGCTACTGTTTCTCTGGCTGCGGCAAGCAGCTCTGCCGCTCGTCTCCCCTCTGTGTGCAGACTGGACGGATTGCCATATCCGTCTGTCATACACACGGTTGCCACTTGTATGGCCTCCTCGCAAGGCTTTGTCGTCGCGGCATTGTCTGCGTATATACGCTTCGTAAAACCGCAACTTGTTCCAAAATGTAACAAGTTCACTGTTTGTTCCTCCCAATTTTTATCCGTCGTTCACCTCATCAAACATCGTTAATTGTCGCGGATCGTCTCCGACCCACCAGCGCATTACCGATTCCCCGTCCTCCCAGATGTTGTTTGCCGGTAAGCCCTTTTCCTGTCTCCGCTGAAGCATCCGATCAAACGCACGTACATAATTCTCTCTGTATTTCGGATACCGCAAAAACTCTTTCTTCATACTTGCGTATCCGCCCAAAGGACATCCGATGCACCCGATTCTGTGAAACCCGCAATGATACAGGGGATTTCCCTTGCAGCCGTAATGATGCAGAAAGCTCCATACATCCTCATCTGTCCAATCGATGATGGGGTTCACCATCGTTGTGGTTGTCCGATAGCAGTGCTCCACAAACCGCCTACTCTCATCGTTGTCATCGTTTAAGATCAATCCGCCCTGCTTGCTTACACGGTAATTGGCTCCTTCCGCTTCTGCCTGTTTCCGTGTGGTTTTCTCTTTTCCGATGATTTTGACCAACCCAGCACTTTCTCTCCGCTTGGGGCTCTCCGACCAGCGAACGCCCGTGATTCTGACCCTTCCGTCTCCGCCGCGTTCTTTCAACTTCTCGCAGCAATATCTGGCAAGTCTCGTTGGCGGCATCCCTTTTTCCACAATCAATTGCCACATAGTTTTTTGAGGGAAGCTGATGATCACATCCTTCTGGCTCTTGATGTAATATACCGTCTCCGGTGCGTCCACTGTGGTCAGATTGTGGTATGCTTCAAATTTTACCCCGGCAAGCTCCGCCAGAATCTTGATGCAATCACTGTCCTTTCCGCCGGAGTAACAAAGATAATACGGCTCCGAGGCTGGCTCGAATGCCTGTAGGTACGCAATCGCGCGTTTTTCCTTTTCTGTGTTCAATATTCCGCTCCTTTTTTAGACTTCCCACCAAAAAAATCCGATTACTCTAATCCCACCAAAAATATAGCCTTCTCTTGTTTCTCTGTTGTAATCGAAATTCAAATCATTTGACATGCAGTGCTTGCCAACCTGTTTTTTCAGCCACTCATATGTGAGATCGTCTTTGCATTCTCTATCAAAACTCAAATCGTATCGTCCGACTTTTTCAAAATGTACAATTATATCACTCCATCCATTTTCGCGCCGCACTGATTGCAGAATGGCGGTTTCATAAAACTACCTTTTTGCGATCCGCAGTTTGAACACACAGTCCTTTCTGTAATACCTTCGCCAACCGTTATCCACTTTTCATTGCTCTGTTTGCGATAGCCTGCGTTGTATAGGTCTTCGGCGTTATACCAAGCTGCACATAGACAATGCATACACTCCTTATTATCAGCACAACCGCCGCACATTACTTTCGCTATCTCCTCGATCTCTTTTTATATGTCCATTTCTTACCCCTTCCTGCTCATTTTCGCGCCGCAGTACGGGCAATATCTGGTAGGTTTATCCCAAACCGCATAACAAGCCGAACAACGATACCATCCCAGTACAGAGTGGCAATCTTCCCATACTCCGTGCCTTACCTTCTGCACATCAGCGGTCGGATAGTCTTCTATAAACGATTCAATCCAGACTGCATTGTAGCAATTCAGAAGTTCGTTTTCTGTGCTGTGCAGACTTTTAAAATCCTCCAACATCTGGTCAGCGTCAATATATCGCATTTTGCTCCTCCTATCTAAAATGGAAGCGGATAGGTCATTGGATTTGCGTCAATCGCGTGGTCATCCAGATAAATGTCAGCATATATTTTCCGGCAGTCAGAGCCGCCGTGCATCTCTATGATTTCCGGCGCGTTCTGGTTGATGTAGTCAAATTCCAGCCCAACGCTGCGGCAGGCGTCCACGGCCTCCTCCAGCGCCTCCCCCTCTCTGCATGTCCAGAGAATCAGGCAGCAGCCTTCACGCTTCTTTTTTCGGCACCACTTGATAACTTTTCTGATAGGCCATAAGATGTCTGGGTAATCGGTTGCAAAAAGCGTCCCGTCAAAGTCAACTGCAATGATTTTTCTCATGATTTAATTTCCTTTGTATCGATAGATAATTGCTCTAACTTATTTACACAAACCGCAATGTCGTTAACCGCAATGCCGTCTTGGTGTACTCTACACGGCATAAAAAATGCATCAGTAAATAATTGATGTCTTTGGGCATAACACAGGACAAAATACGGACAGTCGTTGCGACTCATTTTTAGCTTCTCCTTTCCTCAACCTGTTTTGTTTATTCTAATAAGACAGTGTTCCATTCATACGGATGCTCGAAAATATCTACAATATATCGCAACATTTTAGTGGCGAGATAATAATAGCCATTGGTGCCACACACATAATCCTTAAACAACGATACTACATACCTATCAACAATCATCTTCAAACACTGTATATCACTATTATGATTTTCTGGATACGTAAATGGAAATTTATCTTCATCAATGAAGTCATCCCATTTGAAACATATCTCTTGCCGTTCCCAATCTACCTTGGTTATGGTTAAAGTTCGCCAGTGCAAATTATACTCCGTCATATTTCCTCCACATAACACCATGAAACGGGAGGCCGCTTCATGGGTTTGTAAAACTTGTTTTCCTTGAATAAGTTCACTGTTCCTCTTTCCCAATCAATTGTTTTGACAAGCGATCCAAACTCGTTCAACTCTTTCGGCTTATCATAGATTTTGAGGTCGGAGATGTGCCAGCCGTATAACCATTTGTCATTGGCATAGTTCTCGAAGTCATTCCACCTGCAATAATCTTCATTGCTGAAAGAATGAATTGTATCATCGTCATAGGTGTCAATTCCATCACACACAAACTCGGCGATTACTTTTTCGTTCCAATCATCTATTTTCCCGCATGTTTTTCGATGCACTTCAACGTATTCGCCGAGCGTCAAACTTTTGACCGAAGTGCAATAAATATAGCACTTAAACGGCGTTTCAATATTTGGCTTTGTTTTTCTGACTTCTATCGTCTTTTTGCCGCTTGCTATTAGGTTGCACCACTTCGGGCGTATACTCATCAAAACAGATTTCATGTATGCCTCCTTTTGCTTTATCAACTACGTTGCATCAGAGAATCGAGAATCCACCGACTTTATCCCTGGGGGGATGTCAAAGACAGAATTTGTGAGATTCACACCATTCCTCCCAGTCCATTTTCCTCCACTGCCCGGAATAAATATATTTCTGCGCCATCACGTTCTGCCATTTTTTCGGCATGATGCCTTTTCTCTGATCCTTGTACGGCATCCCATACAGGGTTGCTGTTTTCAGTTTCCGCATCGCATATATCCGCTCCAGATCGTCCTGCAAATCATCCGTCAACAGACAGTAAATAAACAGCTTGGAATGAGGAACACCCCTTTCAGCAAGCAAGTCTGCGGCTTTATACATGCCGTCGATCTGTGCTTTGCGGTCTACGGAAAACCGAATATATTTTTGCCACTTGCACCGAGCTAAAATATCCGCTGTTTCCGGCGTTACCAAAAATACGCTCATTGCCTGATTGATGTCAAGCCTATAATCCGTCTCGGCCAGTTGTCGGAGTTGCTCAATCCCATGCGGACACGCAAGGATGTTGTTATCCATCAGCGTCAGCTTATTTGTATCCTTCCGCACAATCTCCTGCCAGGTGCGATAGGGCTTAATCTGCCCTTCTTTTTGTGGGACATAGCACCAAGGGCATTTGTTCGGACAGCCTCGGGTCAGGAAACCGATTGCATAGTCGCAATCCGGATAAATCGAATAGTCCGGAAACATGCGGTCAATCTCGTCCGGTAGGTCTTCATAGATTCCATAACCCGTTCCGCCTTTCATTGTGTGCTCCGGGAGATACGGATTTTCCGGGGTAAAGTCAAACACTTTGCTGGAATATACCCGATCATACAAGTGCCGTTCAATTGCCGAAAACCACACGACAGTATCCCCGCGTTGTTTGTGATACGCGGATATCTTCATCAGCGCATAGTTCGGGAATTTTTTATAGGTTCCAAAATGCTCTGCTTCCGCATCGTGTAACGCAACAAGCATAACAGGCCTCCGTTGTTCACTTCCAATCAATCCTTATCTTCGCCAGCGTATCGTCATACCGGACGGATATATCCACATAATCCGGCAGCACATCTGACGGCAGGCGGAAATCACGTAATTCACGCTCAATCCTCCGCAGAATGCGGGCTTTCACTTCTGATTCTGCATCTTCCGGCAGATTCATGCCGATCTGCTCGCCTGTTGATGTCATTTCAGTTTGATTCCCGTAATTTCTTCAAAAATATCCGCGTCAAAGTTCGGCATACTCCGGACGATCTTTTTGTCCTTCTCTGACAGGTGCTCCCACCAAAGCTGGCAGGCTTCCTCGAACGAACGGGTTTTCAGGTATCCTTCGGTTAATTCCTTTTCGGGGTTTGCCTTTTTTTCTGCATCCGTGTAGGCAACCCACTCCGTCAGTTGGAAAATACCAAAGTTCAGTACTCTGTGCCATTCGGAACGTAAAAAATCGGCATAGGTCAGATTTGTGTCTTTGTTGAACATCCGCACGGTGGGCGCTGTTGTGCAAAAGAATCCGTTAGAGTGGCTGCAGCGGTTGAACATCCCGCTGTTTGAGTTCCCTCTGTTTCGCCTGCCGGTATTCCAGCTTCCGCTGTTGTCGTGTCCAGTGTTATTGTTGCCTACATTGCCGCATCCGCTATTCCGATCCCCCATATTGCGTCTTCCGCTGTTGTACCAGCCGGAGTTGCGTTCGTCGCTGTTGCCATAGCCGCGATTGCAGTTTCCGGCATTATAGCTTCCTTGATTGTGACTACCGCTGTTCTTGTTACCGCTGTTCCAGTCACCGCTGTTCCAGTTGCCGCTGTTGAATATTCCAGTATTCCCGTTGATAAGTCCCTTCAATATATCGAGTTCTTCTCCAGTGATCTCACGCAATATCCGAATATGATCGCTTCCGCATTTTTCTCCATCTGAAACTTCTTCGCCAAGCACTTCTATTTCGCAAAATCGATTGTTGTCATCATCGCATGAATAGTACTCATGCACCTTTTGCAGACTGTCGCAATAGTGAAACACCGTATCGCTGCATAATTCTAACGGCTTCCCGTTTGTATCGATCTTGTATTCCTTCCCTATCTCAAACTGAAAGCCGCGGCATTTCAGATCTTTGTCAAAGCCTTTGATTTTCATGTTTTTCCTCCACACCCGCGCAGAGCCTTTTACAGGCCTCTGGCGGCATTTCTTGTTTTCAATGTTCCGATGTACCATTTTACGGCTTGTGCCCAATTTTACCGCATCCTTGCGCCTCTGCGCGGGCATTGGACAATTCTACTCTATGGCTCCCACGGATATTTCCAGATATGGATTCCCGCCGGTATAATATTTCTCCACGCGCAGATCGACCACCTGACGGTCATCCAGATAACATACTCCGTTCAGCGCATCCAAAATGGCCTTCGCGCAATTGTCCACATCCGGCTTTGTGGTCGGGCGAATGCGGTGCTCTGCTGCTGCCAGCTTGTCCTTCTTGGTGTAGGATTTTGGTATCGCATAAAACGCGGTAATCCGCAACACGATCAGAGCGTCCCCAAGATACTGCCCTCCGGCCGCAGTGTAGCTCCAGCGCACCAAATCCTCAAAGCTCTTGGTTTTCTCCGGAGTGATGCTTCGCATCTTCCCGGAGCGCTTGTCATAAAACGTGCGCGCACGCTGCTTCCCGAACGGCTGTGCTTCTACCCGGAAGATCATATCAAAACCGCCTCTCTGTCCAGATACGCATCAATGCAGCACAGCCCGATCACCTGTTCGTTGATGACCCAATACTGGCTGACAACGCGCTTTCCGCATTCGTGGCAGACAACCGCTCCCGGGCGATTTTCCGGCGGGATTTCCATGTCATCTTCCGGGACATCGCGGCTCCGGCACTTTCCGCAGCAGTCGCACTCATAACCAAAATCCAAACGGCAAATCATTCGTCCCACACTTCCAGATAAGTTTCGGTCTGGCTTTTCCCTTCCCGCCGGACACGGAGGACTTTTACGGCATAGCCGTTTTTGATCAAGACGCTGGCAACCGCGATCCTGTCCGCTTCGTTTGATACTCTGATTCGCATTCTGTTTTCCATTTTTAACTCCTTTTGCCCTTGTTGTATGCCGCAGTGGATCTCTGTGAGGATGACAATACCGGAACGATAATACACATCTCTTTGAGACGGTCATATACCCGTAGTCCGAACCGTTCCCTCATTTCCTCTGTCGTCGCATTTGTAGTGACCACAATCGGTAACTTTTCCCCATAGCGGTAATCCACAATTTCAAAAATTCTCTCCAGTGCCCAGTCGGTCAGTTTTTCAGCGCCAAGATCATCCAGAACCGTTAAGGGGGCATTCTTGAATTGTTCCATGATGTCACGGGAGCGCACCTCAGTATCCGCAAATTCCCGTTTCAGTTCTGACAAGAGGCTGACTGTGGACGAAAACATGACGGGCGATGTATTGGTCGGTAGCTTTGTGCCACAACCAATGTCGTATGCGTAATCGTCCGGTATTGGCGCCCCGGAAATGACAGCATTGGCAATCGAGGCGGCCAGATGCGTCTTACCGCTTCCAACGCCTCCGCACAGGATCAGTCCAACCCCATCCATCGGGTTATCACGCTTCCAGAATTGTTCCGTAAACTTCAAGGCGATTTCAAGTGCCTTTTCCTGCCCGTTTCTCGGCACAAAGTTTTCAAGTTTGCAATCCGCCCATCGTTTCCGCAATCCACTGTTTTTCAACCGATTTCCAATGATGACGCCCCGTCCCCGCACAATGGTTTCCTGCCTCTCTTTGGCCTTCCGCTCTTTGACGCATATGCAAGCATCGGGAATCCTCATAATTCCTTGGAACATGCCGGTATCCAATACGCCGACGCGCAAAGGTCTTCCGCAGTCTGGACAATATTCCCCGGTCTCCTCAAAGTGTAATGTCTGCCTTTCCAATTTTCCACCTCAAATTTCCATGTTGCGATACCTGTTCACATCGCTGTAATCAGGTTGATTGTTACTCTTTCCCTGTGGTTGAGCAGGTGCTCTGCTGCGATCCTGTCTTTTGGAAAGCCATGTGTTAATAAACCGATTGATTCCGCCTCTGGTTTTTCTTCTGCCCGGATTGGCCTGAATCCAGCCCTTCATGTTGCGGAGCTCCTGCATCACATCCACAGCGGGATACAGCTCTACCCAACTTTCAAAATCCTTTTGTGGCACTGCGTATTCGGTTTTGTCATTCAACAGCAGCGTGATCACCGCCTGCTCCTCGGAGACAGAATTTTCTGGCTCCGGGGAAAAAGATACGTCAGTATCTTTTATATCTTTTGTTTCTTTTTCTTTTCTTTTCTTTATATGGGTATTTCCCTGCTGAAAATTTGAATTTCCAGACGGGAAATTGGATTTTACCGGAGATGTTTCTGAATTTTGGGCGCAGGAAACAAAGCCTTGGCACTCTTCAGGTTCAAGCAGCCAAAACTTTTTTTGCTCAAATCTACTGGCGCGATCCGAAATTGCAGCCCAGTATCTTTTTTGCAGTCCTCGACTGGTCAATATTCCATGCACTTCAAAGAGCGACTTGTCAAAGAGGCAGCATTGAAAGCATATATCAACAACGTTCTTTACGAACTCCGAGCACGCTCCCTTGCCCAACTTCCTTGCGACTGTCGGGCATAGAGAGTAGCTCCATTCGAGGTAATATCCGTGCGTGGCATACGCCCGTTGACACAAATAAAAGTAAACAGTGAAAGCTGCGATCCCTTGCGCATCAATTAACTGATCAATTTTTGTGTCATTCTCCAAAACATGAACATCCCAGCCGGCGAAATCAAGCCCTTCCTTACGGGGTCGACCGGCATTACTCATACATGCCATACTCCTTATTTTTGAGGATGTTGCACTCGCAAAACATATTTGCGAGCATTTTGGGGTTGTGATATGTGACGGAGAGTTACATTCTGCGCATTTCTGTTTGCATTTTTTTGAAAAATGTCAACATTTTTGCGGAAAAGGGTTACATTTTCCCAAAATCCGGAGCGCCTGATTCTATGTCCACCTCCGTAAGGATTTCTCCAAAATATCACGGTTTAGGTATTATGATGCAGTTCGGAGCTGCGTCACTACTTTGCGATTTTCTCAAATTTCACCATTTTACCATTTGGAAGAAAAATAATCAATTCTGTAATTCCATTCCTATGCGCGTTTCATTCCCGCAGCGCTCGCACCGGATGCAGATCACCTGATCCGGGAAGAAGCTGAAGGATACCTCCCGGCCTTTTCTGCGAACCGTGATTCTGTGGCCGTCAATCTTGCATAACGGAACATTGCACAGCTTCCCGTTTGCCAGACGATGGCGGCATCTTACCATTCTTTTTTTGTTGCTCTTCGACATGCACCCTCCCAACCGCCGCATCAAAAATCATTCCTCTGCGATGCTGTATCTCGCGAACCGAACCGTCTCACCGAATCGGTTCTTTTTTTCTACCATTTCCTTGCGGATGTGGTGCCCCATGCGCTTCAGATCGGAAATGCGGGAGGCAAGGCGCATACATCCCAACTCGTCCAGTGCTTCCACCGGCGTGATGCTGCCGTTGGCAGCCATAAACTCCAATACCAAGTCACATTGCGTAGCTTTACTTGACATGATCAGCACTCCTTTCGAGATTCATCAAATAATTTTTTCGAGCGCATCTACAAATGCCGTTGGATAATCCCCGTTGAAAAAAGCAAGCTGCTTTTCGATAAAAGCCGTTTGTTCTTCCTTTGTTTGAAAGCGTGCGTTCTGGCGATAGATACGCCGCCAGTTGGCTATGAACATCTCACAATCCTCTTTTGTGAAGTGAAACGCTGTGTGCAGGACAATGCAGGCATACTGAATCCAGATTTTCTGCACTTCGGCCTCCTCATGGTCCACCTGCCGCGTGACCAGCTCGTCAACCAGTTGGGCGATTTTTTGTTTTTGAGATTCCGGTAGGCTTTGATAGGACTTTGGAATGTGAGCTTTCATGTTGTTTCTTCCTCCGGCCTGCCACGCCCCAAATAGGAGCGCTCATCGGCTTGCAGGACTGGCAGATCATACTTTGGGAGGTTGAAGTATACTGCCTTGCAGACCGTGCAATAGAAAGCACTTCCCGCCTCGGATACGCACTCCCGGTCTCCGATTTTCACACAAAGCATCGCGTCGCACAGCTCCAGCGCGGACTGTTGACAGTGCCGGCATTTTGCGTATGGCATCGGTCAGTCCTCCTTAAAACGGCAAATCATCGTCGGTTTTCAGTTCTTCAAACTTCGGTTCCTGCGGAAATTGGGCGTATCCGGGTTGGTCGCCGTTTTGCTGGGCGGCATTTTTGGAATCCACAAAGAATATCTCATATGCATCCACCTCCACGTTGCGGCGTTCCCTGCCCTCCCGATCCTGAAAGCATCTCACGGAGAGCTTTCCACGGATGCAGATTGAGGAACCTTTGCGGAAGTATCTGCAAACGGTTTCGGCCTGTTTTTTCCATGCGGATATGCGGAAGAATTCCACTACCTGATTTCCGTCCGGCTTGCGATGATTGATTGCAATGTCGAACGTACAGACTGCTATTCCAGAGTTGGTTTGCTTCAGCTCCGGGTCAGCCGTGATATGCCCGGCAAGAAAAACATTGTTGAGATTCAAATTACTCACTCGGCCGGCTCCTCATTCGGAAGATTCAGCAACAGCCGAACCGCATTTTCGATTTCGCCGGAATATTTCGCGGCTCTCACGGCTCTCGCGAGGATGTCAACGATCAGCTCGTGGCGCACCAGCGCGTCATATCGCTCGATGGGGACCTGCACGAATACCGGCGCACAGGTCAATTCCGCTTCGGGCAGCACAAGAAATTCTTTGTCAGACATTTTCCGGAGCCTCCTCAAAATCCGCCGCAATCGGCGTTTCATCTGGCAGAAGCGCATCACTGTCCGCACCGTTTGATTTCAGGTCGTCATCCGACATCGCGTTTGCCATCTCCACGGAAAGAGGAGACCATTTGGAGAGAAGATTCCGAAGAACAGTTTTTTGTGCCATCTCATGGAAATTGTCCTTCCAAATTGGGTTCCCCTTTGCGTAGGATTTCGAGTATCGCGCGGCGTGCGCCATGACCTTTTCTTTGGACCAGTAAAGCGCTTTCTCAAAGCCGCTGACCGTCTGAATATATGCAAAATAGCCGATGATGTTATCCCCGGATCTCTCACCTGATAAATCCACCGAACCGGTCAGCTTGTCCACCGACTTCAGTTCCCCTTCATATACAACATCGGTATTGATGTAGCGGTATGCACCGGTTCTCTGCGCAAGCTGAAGCAGACCTTTGTAACCGATAATGAATGTGGGGACATCGCCATATGGAATGATATACGCAAATCCAAGCTGCTTATTGATTGGTAGCTTCAGGGACACTGCTTTGAGGCATTCGGCAAATACCTTTCCGGGTTCACATCTCTGTAGCAGTTTGTCAGTGCTGTAAAGGTCCAGCACCGAAGCGGCAAACGCACCGGCATTTTCTTTGAGCGAGTTTTCCAACAGTTTTTTTGTGGATTCCGCATTCAGGACCGCGTTCATCATGGTTGCCGGGCTTTTCTTGACCGGAGCCTCCTTCTGCGCCTGCGCAGCGTTCGTAATGGCATTTTCAGTATTCGTTGTTCTCGGCATTGGCTTTCTCCTCCTTGATTCGGAAAATTCGTGTTTCGGAGGTCTTGCAAACCTCCTCATAGATTTTCGGATATTTTTCTTTCAGCATTTTACGATCAATGTCTACTCGTTTTTGCGGCTTCCAGGTGACGCGGTATTTTTCGGAAAATCCGACAGTGGATTCCATCATGTCGATCTGAATGCTCTGCCGGATTTCCTCCATACGCTTGTCAATTTGTTTTTTCTCCGCAGAGAGCTGCTGGTACTCTTCCAGATCATTGTCATGTGTGTGGATGTAGATCGGAATATCCTCCGTACTTCCACCTCCGGCGAGCGCCTCAATTGCCGTCCTCGCGGAGGCGGAGCCATCGGGCGGTGGCGGAACCTCTTTCTGCACGTGCTGCTCCCAGAAATCGTTCTCTGCTTTTTCCAGCGCGGCAATTTCCGTCTCGCTGCGCTCCACTGTAAACCAGTAAAAGCCTTTGCCAAGTATCAGGACGGCGAGATACATCCGGTCATAGCCCATCACGGCCATATAGTGCATACATTGCACATAATAGGTAAGAGGAACCTCTCCGTTCTCAAAGTCGGTCTTGTTGTAGGCATTGGTGGTTTTGCATTCCAAGCCTGCATTTTCTCCGACAATCTCACGGTCTACATCCGCAATCATGCAAGGATATTCGGAGGAGCGGTACATAAAGTTATTTTTCTTTACCCGTTTTCCGGTGGCTTCACAAAAACGGCTTGCCACATACTGTTCGAGGTCTCTGCCGGTGCGCATGAGCTCTGTATCCTCTTTATCCGGGAGCAGCCCCAGCTTGTCCGAATACAGTTCCAGCAGGCTCCGGAAAGGGTTCAGACCAAGCACAACAGCCGCATCCGATCCGCCGATTCCCTCCCGGCGGAACTCCAGCCATTCCTCCCTGCTGATCTTGCTGACATTCACAACCCGGATAGGATTCACCATACCGCTCCATGTCCTCCTTTCCCGTGCGTTCTGTGATAGTTCAGCTCGCATGTGTATTTGCAGAACCATAGCCCCAAACTGCGGTCATGAAAGACATGGAACGGAGCGGCCACGAAGGTTTTTCCGCAGTTCGCGCACGTGTGCTCTGTAATATGAACTCCGGGAGGGCTATATTCCGGCTCGTCCAGCATGGCGTCAATCTCGTCCAGTTCCTCAATCGTCGCTTTTTCGTCCGTCATCAACAATTCCTTCCTTTTTGCCATATTCAATGGCTCGTCCGCAGATGTAATAAACTCCATATACAATTCCAACTGCTATCGCACACCAAATCACAGTCATGTTTACTGCACCTCCCGTGGCACACAAACAGTTGCTCGGATGTCTGGCGGCGTGACCTCTTTCATATCCGCTTTCGTCGCATAGCGGTTTCCCGGAGAGTTCGGGTCAATGCCGAGCGCCTCAAAGTAATCCAACACGTGGATCACCCCGTCAATATGTAGCCTGTCCGCCTTTCGCTTCATATCGCGGATCATTTTTGAAGCTACACTGTAAGATTTCCCGGTCAGTTTCATCATGTCTTGAATGTTGATAACCTCTTTGGAGAAAATCTCCTCTCGTCTTTCGTAAGTCATTGCTTCCTCCCATTATCAAGCCCAAGCAGTTCATCGGTAGAAACGTCAAGATACTTCGCAATACTGACCAAAATGCGCACCGATGGCATACACTCACCCAGCATAATTTTGGAAATCATCTTTTGCGAGCATCCGGCTGCTTCCGCCAGTTCCACCTGCGTTACCTTTTTGTCGTAGCACAGCATTGTTAAATTTCGTCCAAGTGACACGATTCTATATTTCCTCCTTTTTGTTGACAGAAATTCCTTTTTATGATATAATAGTTCTAAATACTACAAAAACGTAATAATTGCGAAAGGAACAATTTGATGGATCTCACAACAGTAAGTATCATTATTTCCATTGCCGCCTTTTTGAGTTCGGTTCTATCACCTATCTTGGTTCAGCTTATTTCAAATTACCACCAAAGAAAGCGCGGAAAACAAGAGTTTGTGGAAAAGCACAAGCATGAAGTCATTGAAAATTATATGAAAGCTGTCGGCGCTCATATTTACAGCGGCTGCCGAAATGGTGACTGAGACTACGCCTCTACTATCGGTGAAATTTATATGTATGTAGACCAATCCTTGTGGGGAAAAGTTGAAGAATTGACAAATGAAATTGTATCTCTTGAAAGAAACACTGTTGTGCCACCCGACCAGTTGATCCATGCAAAAGAATTGTATATCGATCTTTGCAAATCTCTTTCGGTTTACTCACGAGACAGCAAGAAGAATAAGGCACGATAACACAATTGCAGTCAGGATTGCAACATAGATTGTATATGCCCAAAACTTCATGTGGTCAAACTCCTCGCGCTGACCAAAAGACGGAATCCATGACAGGAACCACCAAGCGACAATCGCAAGTGCAACAACCAGTACAACTGCAACGCACAGAATAATTGCAACTGTTTGTATGGGCATATCGTCACCTCCTCACAGCGCAGCCAACCTACTTAACCATAGACACACTTGTTTCCGCCAGAAAATTTCCATCAAAATCCCAGTACGCTTTTTTCAAGATACACGGGTCTCCCATGATTCCAAAGCCTTCGCGATATGTTACCTCGATAGCCTGAATATAGCGGACCTTCTCAGGTCGTTTAGGCCTCTCTGCTCGCATAGCAAACTCGCGCAAGGCATTCTCATCGAAAGTCTCCCCTTCTCTTTTGCGGTCAACCAACACCATTACCCCCTTCCGTAGGTTTTACCAGTTCGTAAATACCTTTTTCTGGGTTAAACTCATAATAACATTTGTCTGAAACCCTCCCGTTCCGGTAAAAAATCGGTTTGTCGTGAATAGCTATTGCGGTTTCCTCCGCATTCAAGCGAAGAAGCTCATTCGCCACGGCAATAATCTTTTCTGCCGGTTCAGTCAGTGATTCATACAATTCTACCGTGTGACAATCTCTTTCATAACGTACTTTGTGTAAAACCATGTTTAGCAAATCGTGACCGATTTCGAGCAATTCCAAATCTTTCGTAATCATCGCGTTCTCTCCCTTCTTTCTTTACAACTCTTATAAATAGTTTCGCGAGGTATATATGGACTTTTACCCAAATGACACACAACTGAAACTGATCAAACTTTTATTTGAACATCCGAATCGGAAATACACTCACACGGAACTACAATCGCTTGGAATTTTCCTGACAGAAACAGATTCCGATGCGCTCATTAAAAAATTGATTATTGTTCGGAAAGGCCCAAATGAAATTTTTTATACATATAAGGCCGGTAGCTTTTGTAGCAGCTACTACCTTCAATATTGCGCCGATAGCCAAGAGCGAGCAGACAAAACCGAATATCAAGAAAAAACCATCGATATAGGGTCAGAAGGAAATAGCATTTCACGAACAGCCAATAAAATATCTATTGTAGCTCTCGTGCTATCTGGAATTGCGATCCTGATCTCTATCGCTTCCTTTCTGCTCTCTCTTTTGGGTAACCCGTTCGCAATATAGATTAGAAATGCAAGGTTCTAAAAAAAGTTCATTAAGGTTTCCATACCGGTCGCAGACAACCATATCCTGAACCCGGTGTGCGAACATCAACGGCATTTCTTCGTAATAAATCCATCGGCGCAGATCGTTTTTGACCAGCTCCCAGAAAATGCGGTCGATGTCCATGTCATCCGGAGTATAAAATGCGGGATCGTATCCTCCGCTTTTCTCCAAGGCTTTCCCAACTTTGATCTGGTCAAAAAGTTCTTGGCGTTCTTTCGGAGACATTTTGCGATACTCTTCGCGAAAAAAATTCCGCAATGTTTCAAATTCATCGAAGGAATATGGGAATGCACAATCTACTTCGTGATCTGTGTCCCAGTAAAACGGTTTTTTGTAGTACATTACCGCCCTCCTTTCTTGACAATTTTCTTTTTTTGTGTTAAAATGGTTCTAATCTCTACCGACAAGTATATTATACACTACCTTTGGGTAGATGTCAATATGATAATCTAATTTTTTTTAGATTTGTGCGATTGTACAAATGCAACAATCTAAAATTAGGTAGAATTATTAAAGGAGTTGTATATGTTTTGGGAAAATTTCAAAAATCTTTGCGAATCTAAGGGTGAAACGCCTAACGGAGTATGTAAAGCGCTAAAATTTTCAAACGCTACCGCAACTCATTGGAAAAATGGAAAATCTCCAAATGCGAGATCCTTACAAGCAATTGCCGACTATTTCGGAGTGACGGTTGACTATCTGCTCGGAAAGACAGATAATAAAGAATCGAAATCTACCCGAAGGCCAGGCGTCCGCATCCCGGTTTACGGGAATGTTGCCGCCGGAGTACCGATTCTTGCAATCGAGAATTATGACAGCGATGATCCGGACGACTGGGAAGAAATTACCGAGAAAATGGCAAGCACCGGGGAATACTTTGCTCTCCGTATTCACGGAGACAGCATGGAACCAAAAATCAGCAATGGAGACATTGTGATTGTACGTGTTCAGCAAACGATTGAATCCGGTGAAACTGCAATTGTGCGAATCAATGGCGATGAAGCAACCTGCAAGAAGGTGAAACGAACCCCGGAGGGCATCATGCTCATTTCTACCAATCCGGCATACGAACCAATGTTTTTCACGCCAGAGCAGGTTCAGGAGCTTCCCGTTGAAATCATCGGCAAGGTCGTTGAGTTGCGCGCTAAATTTTAATTCAGGGCAACCGCCGTTCTAAACTCCACAAACAGTATATCACATGAAAACATATAATTGTAGAAGCACTTTTAACAAGGTTTTTTGTGAATATTTGATATTTTTCTACAATGTTTTTGTCTATACCGACAATTTCAGAGCTTTTGTAATGCCCTGAAACTACCTGTTTTCGTTTGCGGAATCAAGATCGGTTTTTTTGTATTGAGCGGCGAGCTACGTCTGTTCAATAGTAGTTCTAACTACTACCGATAGCTATATTATATCGCACAATTCGCAATATGTCAACAATGAAATCGCAATATTCTTAAAATCAGCAGTATGCACAACGCACAGATGTGCGATTTGTGCGAAAATGTTTGTTTTGGAGGAAATATGTTTTACGATAATTTTATTAAGTTGTGCGCCAAAAAAGGAGAGTCTCCAAATGCGGTGGCTTCAAAGTTGGGGCTTTCCACTGGAACAGTAACATGGTGGAAAAAAGGAAGAATGCCGAGAGAGCCTTTGCTCTACACAATAGCAGAGTATTTCAATGTATCCGTAGATTTTTTGCTGGGAAAGGATACAGAAAAACCAAAATCCAATCAGCACATCTTTATTTCTTACTCGAACAAAGGCTCTGAAAAAGAAAATGAGCTCGTTCTTAATCTGAATCCAGACCAGACAGAAAAGTTAAAAGAAATCCTCGATCGTTTCAATAAACTACCCGAGGATAAGCAGGACGACTATTTAGATATGTTTGAGAAGATGCTGAAAATGAATGATAACAATAAGGAATAATATATCAAAAATAATTTTATATATAAAAATTTAATCGCACAGAATCAAAAGAAATTGAGATAAATACACATAATTTTTTGTTAAATATAACAATTGAAAAATTTGATTTGTGGGTTGACATTTTTCTCGCTTTAGTATATAATAGTATTGTACCATTTTGGTGGTATATTTCTTCATTCAGATTAAACGTGGATGAATTGAAATGTTTTAATTTGTCCATGGCAGTAAGCCATCTCACTCATACGAGATGTGCCGAGCCCATGGACTTTTTTGTATTATTTAATTTTGAGTGTTTAATATACAGAAAATAAATGATATACACAATAAATGATTTATAAATTTGTATATTTTACTATAAAATTAAAAGATTTTAGGATACGCTTGAAATTTTAATATATTTGTGTTATGATATTACATATAATAACAATGAATTTCTTGATGA
>ERZ1090861.69-NODE-69-length-66998-cov-22.361845_pt1 | contig 66998 bp, 69 predicted proteins | sample MGYA00478482_ERZ1090861 | MGnify/ENA primary metagenome ERZ1090861 (study PRJEB33644, sample SAMEA5815744) | chicken gut metagenome | biome: Chicken; feature: Gastrointestinal Tract; material: Caecum | place: Ireland | collected 2019-01-01 | study: A study of the... | reverse complement strand
CGAGATCGCTCAGTGTCTCGTGGGCTCGGAGATGTGTATAAGAGACAGAAATATATGTCGAAAGAATTGCCGTCAAAAAATGTAGCTATTTTTGTTGGCAATAATATTAAAAACTTTTTATTTACGGAGCAAAAATCAATAATGAAATATTTTATAGTAACTTATGGTTGTCAAATGAATGTGCATGAGTCGGAGAAAATTGCAGGAATTTTAGAAAAACTAGGCTACAGCGAAGGCTCGTCACGCGAAGAAGCTGATATCATTGTTTTCAACACTTGCGCTATAAGAGAAGGTGCAGAAGACCGAGTTTTTGGTAATGTGGGCAATTTAAAGAAGTTAAAAAAGAAAAACAAAAACCTAATTATCGCAGTTTGCGGTTGTATGACACAAAAAGAGCAAACAGCACAAAAACTTATGAACACCTTTCCGTTTATAGATATAGTTATTGGAACGTTTAACTTGCCAAAACTTGGCTATTATATTGAAGCGGTCAAAAAGGGCAGACAACTTGAAATCCTGTCAGAAGGCGATATAGATGAAACACTGCCATATAAGCGAACAAGTGGAGAAAATGCATGGGTAAATATAATGCAAGGCTGCAATAACTTTTGCACATATTGTATAGTTCCTTATGTTAAGGGCAGAGAGAAGTCACGTAAAGAAGATAAGATACTTGACGAGATAAGGGGAATTATAAGCGAAGGCAAATACAAGAAGATAACGCTGTTAGGTCAAAATGTCAACTCTTATGGGCATGACCTTAATGACGGCGTAACCTTTGCCAAGCTTTTAAGAGATATCTGTGCTCTTGATGGCGATTTCACCTTATCTTTCATGACGTCGCACCCAAAGGATTTAACTGATGACGTTATAGACGCAATCGCAAGTGAAGAAAAGATAGAAAAATTTATTCATCTGCCAGCACAAAGCGGCAATAACAGAATTTTAAAGCTTATGAATAGAAAATACACAAGAGAAAAATATCTTGAAATCATTGATAAGATAAGAGCAAAAATACCTAATTGCCGAATAACCTCTGACTTTATTGTGGGCTTTCCAACAGAAACTGAAGAAGAATTTTTAGACACCTTAGACCTTGTGCGTCGCGTAAAATACGATAGCATTTTTGCTTTCATGTATTCGCCACGTGAAGGAACTGTGGCAAGCAAAATGGAAGGGCAGATTCCAGACGAAGTGAAACATGACAGAGTAAACAGACTGCTTGCACTTGAAAAGAGTTTGCAAAAGGAGACAAAGGATGAAAAGTAATGACCTATCGCCAGCAATGACGCAATATTTGCAGATAAAAGAAAAATATCAAGACTGTATTCTATTCTATAGAATGGGTGATTTTTATGAAATGTTCTATGATGATGCTGTGATTGCTTCAAGAGAACTTGACCTAATATTGACAGGCAAGTCTTGCGGAACTGAGAAAAAGGCTCCAATGTGCGGCGTTCCATACCATTCAGCGCAAACCTATGTTGCAAAGCTTGTCGCAAACGGACATAAAGTTGCAATTTGCGAGCAGCTTAGCCTTCCACAAAAAGGTGTCAAAACTCTTGATCGTGATGTTGTCAGAGTTATAACACCAGGCACTCTCATTGATGAAGAGATGCTTGAAGGGCAAAAGAACAACTATCTTATGTCAATATACAAAAATGGCGACAAAATTGGTGTAAGCTATGTGGACATCTCAACAGGGAATTTTGAAGTGCTTTCCATTACAAATAAACTTGAGAGCCAGCTAAATGACCTTATTTCAAGGGTTTCACCATCAGAGATTATTGGAAATAAAGAAGCCGCAGACTTTTATAATAATCTTCCTATCGTTAGGCTCGGCACGGCAACAAAGCTCAATAAATATTATGAATGGGCTTTTTCAAAATCAAGGGCAACAGACAATCTTTCAAAGCAGTTTGGGGACAACTTTGAAGCAGTCTATGATTTAAAGGGCAAGAGCGAAATAATATGTAGCGGCGGAGCACTCTTTGAATATCTAAATGAAACTCAAAAGCGATTCTTAAAAAATATAAATAAAATAGAAGTTGTCAAAAATAAGGACTTCATGACCATTGATATGAACACAAGACGCAATCTTGAACTTGTTGAGTCAGGCTATGATAGAAGAAGAGCAGGCTCGCTTATCTCTGTCATAGATAAAACAAAAACTGCAATGGGAAGGCGTTATTTAAGAAAAATGATTGACGAGCCTTTGCAAGACCCTAAAGCCATAAATAAGCGACTAAATGCTGTTGGGTATCTAGCAAAAAAACTGATACTTAGAGATAGAATAGCTGAGAGTTTGCTTGGCATGAGCGATATTGAAAGACTTGCAGGAAGAGTTGCGTATGGCAATATTGAGCCTAAAGGAATGGTTCAACTTAAAGTCGCACTTATGAAGCTTCCTGCTCTTAAAGACATTTTGAAAGATATTGACGACCCTTATCTTATAGAGTGCCGCGATGATATAATAGACGTAAGTAATGTAGCCGAGATGCTTGATAAGGCCATTGATGAAGACAAACTTAATGAAAATAATGTCAAACTAAAAGATGGCGGTTTTATCAAGGCGGGCTTCAATAAAGAGCTTGACGATTATAGAAATGCAAAAGAGCTCGGAAAAACTTGGGTTGAAGAACTTGAGAAAAAGGAAATTGAAGCAACTGGCATCAAGAATTTAAAAATTCAGAGAAACAAAGTGTTTGGTTATTTTATTGAAGTGAATAGAAGCCAAATAGACAAAGTTCCAATAAGGTATGTCAGAAAGCAGACCGTTGCGAATAACGAACGCTATATCACAGAAGACTTAAAGGTTATAGAAGACAAAGTTCTTGGCTCTGAAGAAAAGGCGATAGAGCTTGAAAACAATATTTTAAATGAGATAAAGAATATTCTATCTAAATATATTTTAACCTTCCAACAAATTTCTCAAGGCATTTCAAAACTTGACGCAATCTATTCTCTTGCTGAAGTTGCGGTTAAAAATAACTACGTAAAACCAACAATAAATGGCAGTGTCAAACAACTTAAGATAATAGATGGCAGACATCCGGTCGTTGAGCAATATTTAAATCGTGGGCAATTTGTAACAAATGACACTTTGCTTGATGAAGATGAAAATAAAATCATGATAATAACAGGTCCCAATATGGCGGGCAAAAGCACATATATGAGACAGGTCGCTCTTATAACTCTTCTTGCCCATATAGGAAGTTTTGTTCCAGCAAAGGAAGCAACCATTCCTATAACTGACAGAATATTCACAAGGGTTGGCGCCAGTGATGACTTAGCCTTTGGACAAAGCACATTTATGGTTGAGATGAGCGAAGTTGCAAATATCCTAGCAAACGCAACAGATAAAAGCCTTATCATACTTGATGAAATAGGCAGGGGAACTTCAACGTTTGATGGTCTCAGCATTGCATGGGCGGTGGTCGAATATCTGTCAAAGAATTTTAAATCAAAAACCTTGTTTGCAACTCACTATCATGAACTTACAGAGCTTGAAGGTGTGCTTGACGGCGTAAAAAATTATAAGATTACCGTCAAAGAACTTGACGATGATGTTATCTTTTTACGAAAGATTGTCAGGGGCGGTGCAAACAAAAGCTTTGGTATAGAAGTTGCAAGACTTGCAGGCGTGCCTAAAGAAGTTATAGAAAGGGCAAAAGAGATTTCAGTAAATCTTGAAAAGGTAAATCAAAAACTAGACCTAAATGTATTTAAAGAGAATAAGCAAAAGGCTGAAGACAACACAAAACTTGCGCTCGCTCTTTTATCAATCTTGCGTGATATTGATATGAATAGGGTGACACCAATGCACGCGTTTGACCTGCTTAATGATTTAGTTTTGCGTTCTAAGGAGAAAGATAATGAAGATTAACGTTCTAGAGGCAAGGGTATACAATAGAATATCCGCAGGCGAAGTTGTTGAAAAACCGGCATCAATAGTCAAAGAGCTTGTTGAAAACAGCATTGACGCAGGTGCCAAAAACATTAGAATAGAGATAGAAGAAGGCGGAATAAAAAGCATCACCGTTTCAGATGATGGCTGTGGTATTGATAGAGATGATATCATGGTAGCCTTTTTGCCGCATGCAACAAGCAAGATAAAGGATGTTGACGACCTTGATAATATACAAAGTCTAGGTTTTAGGGGAGAAGCTCTCGCAAGCATCTCTTCAGTATGCCAAGTCAAACTTTCAACTAAAACTGCAGATTCACAAGTAGGCTACATGGTAAAAGTAAATGGCGGCATCTTTGATAAGGTTGTGGAAACTGCAAGGTCTAATGGAACAACAATAACCTGTGCAAACCTTTTCTTTAATACTCCTGCTCGGGCTAAATTCTTAAGAAAACCTAAAACTGAAGAGGCTGAAATAACGCATTTAATAGAGAAATTTATGCTTTCAAACAGCCATATAGCCTTTGCATACTATGTCGATGGAAAGCAGGTTTATAACACAACATCTTGCGATATGCAAGACATAATATATACGATATACGGAAAAGAAGTGTATGATAATTTAGTTGAGCTTAACTATGAAGACAGCGGTTATAAAATCTCGGGTTATGTTACAAAGCCAAAAATATCAAAGAGCAACAGAACATATCAAACGCTCTTTGTCAATGGCAGATGCGTTGAAAATTTCCTTATCTCAAATGCAGTTCAAAGCGTATATGAAACATTTTTGATGAAAGGAAGGTTTCCTGTCTATGTGATTTCTATAACCTTGCCAGCTGACTGCGTCGACGTCAATGTGCATCCATCGAAAAAAGAAGTTAAATTCGAAAACCCAAATAGAATGTTCAGTATGGTGCGTAAGGCAGTTGAAAACGCACTGCTTTCAACCAATCAAATTGCAAATTTCATGTTTAGCGAAGAAGATTATTTGACCGCTAAGAAGGACAATTTGAATAGCATTCTCAATGGTGATAATAGTTTTGTCCAAGATAAATCAACTATTCAAACTATTGCAGATAACAACTTTAGTAATACTGAAGTTAAAGAAGAAAATATAGAAAATCAAAACTATAACAAAAGACCTAATCTGACAGGGCAAGGACATAGCTTTAGTGTAGATTTATTCGATAGGGATGAGAAAATTATAGATCCTAAAGAATTTGAAATCAAAGTTGAGAAAGCTCAAGATGTTGTCAATAATTCAAACAAAAACATAATAGACGGAAATGGTAAAACAAATCCAGAACTTGACGATTTGTCAAATATGTCAATCAAGGATAAATATATAACAACTACAAATAATAATTCAACTTTCTTTTTTGACCAATCTGGAGAAAAATTTACTGGGCAGTTAAAGTCAGCTGAGCAAAACTTTTTGCAAGCATCAGTTAAAGACGAAATGAAAATTCTTGGCACGTTGTTTAAAACTTACATTGTGATAGAGCTTGATGACAGCGTATATTTTATTGACCAACATGCAGCGCATGAGAGACTACTATTTGACAAGCTTGTAAAACTAGTTGACGAAGGAAATGTTGCAAGACAAGAGCTTCTCGCTCCATATACTTTCACACTTGGTGCAAAAGAATCTCAAAATCTTGACCTAGCACTTGATGATTTGCAAAAGATGGGCTTTAATATTGAAAAAACAGATTATACCTACAAGATAACAAGCGTGCCTTATGTGCTTTCTTATATAGAGCTTGATAAGTTTGTAGATGAACTTATTAAAGATAGTATAAGCTGGGACAAAAAGCCAAGCGATTTTATTCACAACAAACTATGTCAATCAGCATGCAAACATGCGATAAAAGCGGGTGACAGTTTGTCAAAAGATGAATGTGCATATCTTATAGAGCAAGTCAGAAAGGGTGTTATGCTTTGTCCACATGGCAGACCAATCACGCTTGTTATAACAAGATATGAGTTTGAGAAGATGTTTAAGCGTGTTGTTTAGTAATATTCGTTTTAAACTAATTTTGAATAAAATTCTGTAAAAATAATTTTAAATTTATTTTTATGTAATATAAGCTTAAAAAATATAAAACAAAATATATTGTTATTTAAACATAATTATTTTATTTCCGATTTTTTTATAGGTGTTTCATGAAGATTACAAACAAACCAAAAGTTTTATTTATTCTTGGTCCAACGGGAAGTGGAAAATCAGACATTGCAGTTAAACTTGCTTTAAAATACAATGGTGAAATCATTTCCGCTGATTCTGTTCAGGTTTACAAGGAATTTAATATAGGCTCAGCAAAAGTGACAAAAAGCGAGATGGGTGGTATAACTCACTATGGCATAGATATAAAGTCGCCAACTGAAGAGTTTTCTGTCTATGATTATGTGCAATATACTTTGCAAAAGATAGAAGATATAACAAAAAGGGGAAAACTTCCAATAGTAGTTGGCGGAACAGGGCTATATGTTAAGTCGTTAATAGAAGGCTATAACTTTGGAGATACCGAAAAACACCAAGATTTCCGCGAAGAACTTGAAGAAGAAATAAAACAGCACGGGCTTGACTATGTTTATCAAAAACTTTGTCAAAAGGATGGTAAACTTGCAAGCACTATTGATAAAAACAACCCTTCACGAGTTATCAGGGCTCTTGAAATTGCAACCTATGGCAGCGGAAAGGAAAAAACTAATAATTGCCAATATGATTTCAAAATTATCGCAATAACACTTGATAGGGAGAAACTTTATGCAAAAATCAATGCAAGGGTTGATAAAATGATTGAGAGCGGCTTGATAGAAGAAGTGAAATCACTTTATAATAAGTATGGCGAGAGCGTTCAGCCAATGAAAGCTATTGGCTATAAAGAAGTTTTGTCGTATTTAAAGGGAGAAACTCAAAAGCAAACCATGATAGACTTAATAAAACAGCATACAAGAAATTATGCGAAAAGGCAGCTTACTTTTTTGCGTGGAATTAATAATATCACCTATATTGACAACAATGATAAAGAGAAGGCATTTTCAGATGCTTGTAAGGAGATAGAAAAATGGCTACAAATGTAGATAAAATTTTAAAAGAAACCGAAAAGAAATTGCAACCACAATTTGAAAGAATTGAGCAAATAGCATTTAAAAATCAAAAGAAGGTTTTGCAAGCTTTTATTGACATGAGAGTCTCATCTCAATGTTTTGCAGGCACAACGGGCTATGGCTATGATGATGTGGGCAGAGACACCTTAGCGAAGGTTTACGCAAAGGTATTTGGCGGTGAAAAAGCTATTGTTTCACCAATCTTAACTTGTGGCACTCATGCAATAACAACAGTTTTGTATGGGCTTTTAAGAGCGGGAGACACAATGCTTTCCGTCACAGGTTTGCCTTATGACACACTCCATGAAACCCTTTTTGGCAAAGGCAATAGTTCGCTTGAAGACTATGGCGTGAAGTATAAGCAGATAGATTTAAACGAAGATAGCACTTTCAAATTAGATGAGATCTATTCGGCTATTAAGGAAATAAATCCTAAGGTTGTCTATCTTCAAAGGTCAAGGGGGTATAGTAGCAGAAAAGCGCTTTCTCCTTATGATATGAAGGAGCTTTTTGATAATGTCAAAAAACTGTCAAAAGACTGCTTTATTGTTGTTGATAACTGCTATGGTGAGTTTGTAGACGATATAGAGCCAACCGATGTTGGTGCAGACGTTATAGTCGGCTCGCTTATCAAAAATCCGGGCGGGGGACTTGCTCCAACAGGTGGCTATATTGTTGGCAGTGAAAAAGCGATATACCTTATTTCAACTCGTTATACCAATCCCTCACTTAAGCTTGAAGTTGGCTCTTTTGAAATGGGCTATAGGCTATTCTATCAAGGACTATTCTTAGCTCCACACACAGTCGCTCAGGCACTAAAAGGCACAGCTCTTGTTGGACAGATAATGCAAGACAAGGGCTATAAAGTTATTCCATCAAATCAGGAAAAGCCAGAAGATATTGTCAAATCAGTGGTATTCAACACAGCGGAAGAGCTTATCAAATTTGTTCAAACAGTTCAAACGGTGTCTCCAATAGATGGCTACGTTCTTCCACTTGCTTGGGATATGCCAGGCTATCAAGATAAGGTGATTATGGCAGCAGGAACCTTTGTTGGCGGCTCATCGATAGAGCTTTCATGCGATAGCCCGATAAGAGCACCATATATTGCCTATTTTCAAGGCGGCTTGACATATGAGCACGTTAAAGCCTTTGCAGAAAAACTTATTGAAATATATTGATGACTATAAAATCCATTTTTGGGCTTCATAATTTGATGGTAAAAAATTGGCGGTGTTTATGAAAAATAGATTTTATTGTGCTGAAGTTTGGCCTTTTTATTTACTAATGGCTCAGCCGTTATTAATAAGTATCATATTGCTATTATGCAAAGAATGGTTGCCAGTGCTTTTCTGCTTTATTGCATTCTTATTTTTTGCGATTCCTTGTATTATATGGCGTAAACTATTTTTTGCAAAAATAGAGTTCTCGGAATTTGGGGTAAGTAAGGTCTATGGCAAAGAAGTTATAAATAGTATAAAATGGGAAGATATAGTTGAGATAAGAGCGTTGCCTCAAAATTTTATATATCTTAGATAAACCTTATGATAAAAGTATATTAAGTAAACCAAAAACAAATATTTGTTTTTGTATAACAGGTGAAAAATTAGATGCTTTTCTTCAGTTCAAAGAAAAATTTCAAGACAAGATTACAGATATATCTATTTTAAGTAAAAAGCTTCAAGAGCGATTTTATTGACTTTATAAATTAAGCAGTATTATCTTTATTATATATTTGTTCTTTTTTCGACAAAATACTCATAGAATGGAGTATGAAGTCAAAAAATAGAAATCATATTTTTAGAGATGCCTGCAATTTTATTCTCGAGTCAATAAAAGAGTGTAAAATAAAAACAATAATAATTATAGTTGTTTCAATAATTACACTAATTACAGGCATTATTGTAGCCATAAGAACGCATGACAGCTACAACATACAAAACAACTATGGGGTGGTGGACTTATCTTCAAATAATATAAGCACTTCCACTTTTTTTACGCGTCTACTGTCGATGCTGCTTGTATTTCTAATATTGCTTGGAAGTTCTTACAATAAGTATACTTCTGTTATAGGGCTCATTTTTCTAGGCTATAGGGCATATTTGCTTGGTCTTAATCTATGTTTGATGATTATCTTCTATGGGTTCTCGGGCGTGATTGTGTCCGTCATTGTTGCCTTTCCATGTCAGCTTATAACACTGGCTATACTTGGCGTTTTCTTTATTATGATGTCAAAGACCTTTTGTGACTATAGGGCTTTCGGCGGCTGTAGAATACCTAAGCAAAAGACAAAAATAATACTTGCAACTTTAATTTTACTACTTCTTGTATGTATCTTGGAGTCATTACTACTTACATTATTTAGTGCCAAGATAATACTTGTAATATAGGTGTTTTTAAACTATTGATAAAGCAATCCATTTATATTTTGCAAGTTATTTGATAAACATAATAAAAACTGAATAAAAAAGATTTTTTTGATAAAACTATTTGCAAAAGGAGAAAGTTTTATGAAAAGATTTTTCATATTTGGTATTTTGTTATGTATATTAGCTACTACATTTTGTATTTCACCAGCCATATCAACTTTTGCTGAAGGTGAAGTTGATTTAACTTGCAAGAGTGCATGCCTTGTTGACTATGCGTCAGGCACAATGCTTTATGGGCATAATCCGAAGGAGCATCTTCCTATTGCAAGCATGGTAAAGATGATGACAATTTTGCTTACACTCGATGAGTTTGATAAGGGCAATTTAACAGAAGAAACTCTTATCACCACAACAGAGAACGCGTCAAGCATGGGCGGCAGTCAAGTTTTTATAGACCCTTATGTTCAATACACTGCAGGAGATTTATTAAAGAGCGTTGTTATGGCTTCAGCGAATGATGCGTCAGTTGCACTTGCAGAGCACATAAGTGGAAGCGAAAAAACATTTGTAACAAAGATGAATGAAAGGGCGAAAGAGCTTGGCATGAATGATACATATTATGTAAACTGCACAGGTCTACCAGCACCTGAACAATACTCATGTGCACAGGATTGTGCGATAGTCTTAAAAGAAGTGGCAGAGCATGATCTATATCACAAATATAGCACAATTTGGATGGATGAACTTGTGCATCCATCAGGCAGAAAGACCGAGCTTGTCAACACCAACAGACTTATAAGATACTATGAAGGCTGCGATGGTGGCAAAACGGGTTCTACGAATGAAGCAGGTTGCTGTTTATCAGCTTCTGCTAAAAGAAATAACATGAGACTTATATCAGTTGTAATTGGTGCAAGCAACAGCCAAACTAGATTTAATGAGTGCACAAAATTGTTTAATTATGGCTTTGCAAATTATGAATCGAAAACTATACTAGACAGCCTTACGCCTGTTATGAACTTAAAGGTTAATAAAGGTAAATGTGACAATGTAGATGTTTATGCTAAAGATAACTTTGCAGTTGTCGTTAAAAAGGGTGACCAGCATGACTACGAAGTAACATTTGAAAATCCTGAAAAGGTTTCAGCTCCTACTAAAAATGGAGACGTAGTAGGCAAGGCGATTATTTCAAAAAATGGCAATATTATGCAAGAAATAGATTTGGTTGTAAAAGCCGATATTGCCGAGCTTTCACTTAAAGATTGCTTTGATAGAATAGTAAATGCTTGGTAAACAAAAACAAAATTCCATCAGTATATCTGATGGTTTTTTGTTTGATTTTATGGGCAAATTTATTGTATAGATAGAAAATTAAATGGCACTAAAATAAAAACAATTCTAAATGTTATTTAGACCCTATGATATAAAAAGTTATATTAAGATAACATTTATTTCAAAGGAATAATCAATTTCAGGGTAATAAAATTTTAGTTTGCAATCATGAGTCAAATACAGCGAAAATAGATGCAAGTTTTTGTTTATGACAACATCTTGATCTGTTTCAATTTTGTAATTTAAATCATTAAGTTTGTTGTTTAATCTATCATAGATAGTAAGCTCAAAAATACAAACATTTCCATTTACAAATAGAGTATTATTTTGAAATTCGCAATCTTGCATTGTCAAAATATCATAGCTATAGCCATTGTTATAAACGGTGACTTGAATTTGCTCTTTGCTTATTTGGTTTTCAAAACTTGCTATCATTGTCACTTCAACTTGTCCAGCCTTAAGACCAATGATTTTTTCTTTGTCTATAGAAATAATATCTTCTTTATTGACAGAAAACGTTATGTCAGCATTAACATTAGAAACTTGATAAAAATTATAAACACATTCACCAACAAAAAGTGATAAATCGTGACCTAACAAAGATAAAGGTGACACTTTATCTTTATTTGTGTTAAATGAAAAATAAACAAGAAGCAGCACAATGCTTACAGCTAGAAGCAGCAAGCTTGTGAGCACGCTTACAACTCTTTTTGTCATACATGAAAATAATAGCAAATTTTGTCGAAAAATCAAAAGAAATTTATTTATAAAGTGGATTTGTTTGCTTTTTTTGCTCTATAATTGGAAGGTTGTAAGTGTAAATATTCCACTTTCCGGCGAGTCTCGACGCCATTATTTAATTCGCTTACATGTAAAACACAAAAACACTTAATATTTTAAAATTTTGTGCAGATAAAAAATGTAAGTTTTTAATTATTTTTACGCCGTAAAACAAGGTTTTTAGAAAAATAATTTTTTACTTGATTTTTGCTTAAATATTTAATATAATTAGTATGAGATTTTATTTTGTGTAAAAGTAAAGATATGCTTAATATAGAAAGGGGGAAGAATGTTCTTTTCAGAAGATGAAAATATAGAAAACGTGCAAGATAGCCAAGACGAACAAATTGTTTCTGAAACAGAACAATTATCTTTTGTTGACGATAAATACCGATTTAAGCTAGACAACTTTGAAGGACCACTTGACTTGCTACTTCATTTAATCAAGGATTCAAAACTTGATATCATGACAATAAAACTTGCAGACATCACAGAACAATATCTCGAATACATGCAAGACATTGACAATATTGACATGGATAGAGCAAGCGAATTTATCACAGTTGCTGCAACTCTAATTGAGATAAAATCAAAACATTTGTTGCCAGTTGAAACTGAAGAAACACCAGATGAAGAAGATAGTGAAGCGCTATTACTTCAACGTCTTAAAGAGTATGAATTATTCAAGCAAACGGGTGCTAAATTAAGGGAAATAGAAGATATCAATAAGCTCTATCGTGCACCGGGCAAGGAAACTGAGAAGGTTAAAATCATTATCAAAGATATGGTGCTTGATAAATTGCTTGATGCTTTTGCGGCTATGCTTGCAAAGCAAATGGCTCGCGGAAAAGAGAAAGAAGAACCAAAGAAGGTTGTTAAAGATAGATTTACGGTGGCAGAAAAAATTGTATCTATAAGAAGTTATGCTAGAGACCATCGCAGATTTCCATTTGAAGACCTGTTTACAAGTGATATGACAAAAAGTGAAATGATAAATGTCTTTTTAGCACTTCTTGAGCTCTTAAAGCTGCAATCTGTAAGGGTAGAGCAAATGGGAATATTCCAGCAAATAAACATAATTTCAAATGAGGTTCAATCATGAATATATTAGATGATAAAAATTTAAAAGAGATATTGAAAGCGATATTATTTGTTGCAGGAGACGGCATTGAAAAATCTTTTATAGCCGAAAAACTTGATATAAGCAGAAAGATGCTTGATAAGGCTATAGGTGAATTAAAAGACGAGCTTAGCGGCGATAATGGGATACACTTAATTGAGTATAAAGATAAGCTTCAACTTGCCACAAATCCTAACTATGCAAATTACATATCCGATGTATTAAATCCAATTAGAGAAAAGTCTTTGACTAGAGCGGCACTTGAAACTCTTGCCATAATTGCTTATAAACAGCCAATAACAAAGCTGGACATTGAAGATATCAGGGGAGTTAATTCAGATTACGCCGTTCAGATACTTATAGACCAGAACATGATTGAAGTTGTAGGACGTAAAGACGCTGTTGGGAAACCACTACTTTTTGGAACAACTGAAAACTTCTTAAAACGTTTTGATATAAAAGATATCTCTGACCTTCCTGATTACGAAGAACTCTTAAATAGAATAAAAACAATAAGACAAGAAGATGAAGAAAAGGAAGATACGCTGTTTAGAAATGTTGACGACCTTGAGTTCAATGAAGAGTTGCCAGACTATTTGAAAGGGGAAGACGTTGAAAGAATAGAAGCTGATGCTAATTTGGACAACGAAGAAAAAGAAATTGAAGAAAAGTTAAAATCCCTTGATGCTGCTTCAAATTCTGACAGTGATGCTGTATAATTCAAAGCCTACAATATAAAGTATTATGTATTGCATACAAAATACTATATATAGTAAATTCTGCAAAATAAAAGCCACAGGTTATCCCTGTGGTTTTTGCTATTATTAAAGTTAAATCAAGCATGATTAAATAAAAATAAGCATAGATTAAAGTATGCAAAAACTTAAAAGCTATGGTGAAAGGTATGCTTATACAAAAGTTAAGGTTAAAATAAATAAAGTTAAAGTTTTAAAAATTTTGTTTATAACTTTGGTTGTATGTGAAATTGTCTTAGGTGTGCTATGGGCGGTCGGGCTATAAAGTTAAAGCAGAAATTAATAAAGTTGCCAGTTCACCCAACGTTTATATTGCTTTTTTTGTGGTTTGTTTTGACAAAAAATATACCTGCTTTTTTCATGTTTGCAGGCGTTGTATTAACTCATGAGCTTGGTCATTACATTGTTGCTAAAAAATTGGGCTACAAGCTTGATAGTTTTTTTATAGCTCCATATGGTGTTAGTTTAAATTATAAAGAAAGAGCATTTGACAGCAGGGATGAAATTTTAATTGCAATGGCAGGTCCTGCGGTCAATTTATGTTTAAGTTTGATTACTGTCTCTCTATGGTGGATTTTTCCTGATGTATACAATTATACAAATTCTTTTGTTATGCAGTCTACCATGCTTGGTCTTTTTAACTTGTTGCCATGCTACCCACTTGACGGAGGCAGAATTATGGTTGGCTTGCTTCAAAATTATACATCAAGAAAGAAGGCGGTCAAGCTTACAAACATTTTTAATTATATTTTTTCATTCATCATCTTGCTTTTGTTTTTTATATCGTGTTTTATAGATTTTAATCCAACCTTGTGTCTTTTTGGATGTTTTCTAATTATGGGTATTATAGACAGCAAGTATGAATGCAAATATCAACCCATAGCACTCTTTAAAAAGCACAACAAAAATTTTTCTAAGCCTGTGTTTTTAACTGTAGATTATAGCGTCTCCATCTCAAGACTATTGCGTCATATAGAAGTAAATAAAATGACTATCTTTGTTGTCAAGCTCAAGGGTGATAGGGTGATTTTTTTAGATGAAGATAGGCTTAAAAAACTCAGCCTAAAATACTCCATCACAACAACGCTAGGCGAAATATTTAAACAAGAAAAGGAATGAGAGCGTCAATATTTTTGCGTTCTAATTCTTTTAGATTTGTTAATATTTCATCAAGCTCGCTTGACACGCCCTGATGATCAGCTTGGTCTTTTATGCAAGTCAAAAAGCCCATAAAAGTGCCAAGTAGCATAAGCTCTGCTATATGCCTTGTCGTTTTATCAGTCATAGTGGACATATTGATAGAACCCCAGAGTCTTGCCTTTTCAAACCAATTATTATCTTTTATCCCTTCAATTTTCTCAGCCTTAGCAAGAAGTTCACATTCTTTTTCAAGGGCAAGATACTTGTCCTCTTCATTTGCAAGTTCCTTTTGCAGGTTTGTATCTTTCACCTTAGGCAATATGTCTTCTATAGATTGAACTGCCGTGCGAATATTTTGATAAACGGCATTTATGTATTTTGTCATTTTTTCTTTATCGTCCATTTTTCCCTCCTATTAATTGTTTGTGTAATATTTTAATTTTTATTCAATGATGAATACATTTTCTCACTTTGCAAACAATACTAGTATGAAAAAGTCAACAAAGATACTTCTTGCATTATTTGTGCTAGTGACTATACCATCATTAGTGCTTGGCGGTTCAATTTTATCAGGAATAAAAGCCACTGATAATGGCTTTGTTTTTGATTTTGACACAAAAGGGATTATAGCACTAGCTTTAACTGCCATTTCAATAGTGCTTGGAAGTATTTTGTATGCACGTTTTTTGTCAACCTTGAAACTTGAAAAACTATTATTCTTTTCAAGCATTCCGCTTATTGTAATTTATGGTGCTATTATATTTTTGATAGCTGATTTATCAAACATAGAGAATGACTTTGCAAAATCTGTGCAAACACTTTTAAACTTATCGACTGACAACGCCTATAACACAATATTATGGGCAATACTTGTGACTCTTATTTTTATTGGAATTTTATCATTAAATTTCTTTATAATTTGCAGACCTATGAACAGGGTGGAAAAGGTGGTCTCTCGCTTGGGTGATGGTAAGGTAAAGGAAGAGAAACTGACTATAGGTGGTGGCAAGCAATTTAAAACAATAGAGCATGGACTCAATAAAATCAACAACAACTATAAAGAAAAAGACAACTCTTTAAAGACTTCAAAACTGCAAAATAAAAGCACGTCAAAGAGACTTATTAAAATTCTTGGAAGAAATAATGTCGCCGAGCTTGAGATGGGAAGGTCTATAACAAGACAGGTAACACTTTTATATACGCATCTATTTCACTATGAAAACGATAAAACTTTGCAAGCTGATTTTGACTTAATTAAATCCTATTATAAAGATATCGCTCCGCTTGTTAAACGTTTTTCAGGTTATATAGAAGGGTATAATGAGAATGGGTTGATAGCGGTGTTTGCAAGGGCTGAAGATGCCATAGAATGTTCGCTCGTAATTTCACGCACTATCAAAATAAAAAATAGGTCAAATAAAAGTGGAAACCATTTATTAGAAAGAATATCTATTTTAACGTCCCGTGTCACTTATAAGGCTATAGGGAAAGATGATGATAAAAAGCCTACGATTATCTCAAATGAGAACGAAACTTTAGAGAGAATTGACAAAATCGCAGAATTTATGCAAGCGAAAATAATATTTACAAAGTCAGTTCTAGACGATTTACCTGTAAACTACAAGCTTGCATATCGCTATTTAGGCTCTGTTAATATGTTTAACACCCAAGAGATAATGTTATTTGAAGATTTAGATGTCTATCCAAAGAATGAAGCAGAAAAATTGATTAGAAATAAAGGCGTCTTTGAACGCGGTATAATAAACTACAATAATGGCGACTACAACAAAGCTATTTCATATTTCCAAGACAATTTACGCAGTAACCCAAGCGATAGGGCGGGTTACATCTACTATAGCAATGCAAAAGAAAAGCTTGATAAGGCTTAATCTGCTGCAAACTTTGTCTGTTACTTGACAAATTCTAGTCTTTAGTGGTATATTTTTTGCATGAAATGGAAACGTGCAATAAAGGAATATCAGTATTGCCCAAGATGCGGGCTTAAATGCCTTGTAAGTAATGATGTTTGCCCAGATTGTGGACTGTCTTTTTCACGTTTAAAAATAGCAACAAATAAGGAAGCTAAAAATAAAATTTTGCGTCACGATAGAGATTTTATTATTCGCACTTCAACTTTGCCAAGCGATGTAAGTTTTATAAGGCTGCTGCTTTATGCTTTATTTTTAGGTGTCTTTGGAGCGCATTGTTTCTATGTGGGAAGGTATCTGCGTGGTGCGATAACTTTAGGTGACTTTATAGCCATTTGTCTTTTAACAATTTTTAATGCAGACCTAATGGCTATAAATGATGGGGCATTAGTTGGTGTGCTTTCAACTATCTGCGGTCTTATTATGCTATTTACTTGGATATGGGATGTCTTTATGATTATATTTAAAAAATTCAAAGTTCCTGTAGCCATAGATCTAGATATTGAGCAAATAAACAGCTCAGCTAGTGATAAAAGCGAAAATAAGGTTGAAACAATTTCTTCTACAAATAGTGATATTCAAACTGAGTATAACAAAAATAACCAAGTTGAATTAGAAGATTCTAAAACAAAAGACGAGATAGATGTTGAAAGTATAAAACTTTTAATACAAGAAGGCAAGTCTTTGATAGAACAAGAAAAGGAAGATAAAAAAGACGTTATAGAGAATATAGAGAACAAAAAAATAAAAGTCGAAGATGAAAATAAGACTAAGGACAATAGTGGAGAAAATAAATGAGAATAGTTGTAGGAATAAGCGGCGGAGTTGACTCATCAGTTGCAGCTTATCTTTTGAAAGAGCAAGGGCATGATGTCATTGGACTTTTCATGGTAAACTGGGAAGAAAAAGATGGTGCGTGCACAGCTGAAGAAGACTTTGAAGATGTCAAAAGGGTATGCAATAAAATAGGAATACCTTATTTTTCTGTCAATTATTCAAAGGAATACTTTAACAGAGTTTTTGAGTATTTCCTTGACGAATATAAGAAAGGTAGAACGCCTAATCCTGATGTTTTGTGTAACCGAGAAGTAAAGTTTGGACCTTTTCTTGAACAAGCAAAGAAACTTGGTGCTGATATGATTGCAACAGGGCACTATGCAAAGAAGATTGAAAAAGACGGAAAATTTTATTTAGCAAAGGCTACTGATTTAAATAAAGACCAATCTTACTTCTTAAATCAATTAAGACAAGACCAACTTGCAAGCGTTATCTTTCCGCTTGAAGATATTGATAAACCTAAGGTAAGAGAAATTGCTCACAAATTAGACCTTGTCAACGCAGACAAAAAGGACAGCACAGGTATTTGCTTCATTGGAGAGAGAAACTTCAAAAAATTTTTACAAGAATATTTGCCTGCAAAGCCCGGTAAAATCCTAGACTTAAATGGTAATGTGGTTGGGAAACATGATGGGCTTATGTATTATACTTTAGGGCAAAGACGTGGGCTAAATATTGGTGGCAAAAAGGGCGGAAATGGAGAGCGCTGGTTTGTTATTAAAAAAGATTTAGAAAATAATATTCTCTACGTTTCTCAAGGGGAAGATAAGTTGCTTTATAGTGATTATCTTCTTGCAAGCGGCATGAACTGGATACCTGAAATTCCTGAGAATAAAGAATTTGATTGCTATGCAAAGTTTAGATATCGTCAACCTGATCAAAAGATTAGCGTGAAGATTTTAGACAAAGACCATATCAGAGTTGATTTTGCTGAAAGTCAACGTGCTATTACTCCGGGTCAATATGTTGTTCTATATACAGAAGATGGCATTTGTCTTGGTGGTGGAACGATTGACGAAAGTTTTGATAAAGTTGGTAATAAGATAAGTTAGTTTAAAAATAGGAAAGGGCGGGGCTGATAAGACAAACTCTCACGGGAGAGTTTGTTTGAAAAAAGCTCCGCTTTTTCCCTGCTTTTAGTGTTAAGCTAAAAGCAGCTTATCAGCCCCGCATCCCATCAAATTTCACCAACTTCGCTTAAAATATATATTAAAAGGTCAGTATTTTTCTAATAGGAAGTATAAAATTTATAAAATAAGCCAACCTAAAGACAGGAGGTAAAAAATGATTATAGCAAATTATATCGCTTTTATCATACTACTTATAGGTGGACTTAATTGGGGACTTGTTGGTCTATTTAATTTCAACTTAATGGCATGGATAAGCATGGGGCATAGAGTTATAGAAAGAATTATCTATATCTTAGTATTGATTGCAACAATATGGCTAATCATTGCAGCGGCTATAGACGGTGGTATAGTTCTTACAAACGCTCTATATAGAACTGTATAATAGAAAAAAAGAAGGCTTAAAAACCTTCTTTTTTATCTTAAAATTAATTCATCTATTTGTATAGCAAAAGTTTTTTTAAAATTTTTATAAAAGGTATTAAAAATTAGAAATTACTACATACACCATCTTAAATGCAAAACATAATACCATATATAGTATAAGGTTTGGCGCAGAGAACAGGATTTGAACCTGCGAAGGCTTATAACCTTACACGCTTTCCAAGCGTGCGCCTTAAACCGCTCGGCCATCTCTGCATAAAAATAAGATAACATGAAAGTTATGTTTTTGTCAAGTATAATTGTAGTGAATAAGTCAAAAAACTTAGCATTGAGTGCATGAAGCGTAATGGTAAAGTTCTGCTAAAACAGAAACTTTCTGTAGACTCAATGCACTTAACTCAAGCAGCACAGAATTTATAGAAGGTATTTTAATCTTCAATAGTTTTAATAAGTTTAACTAGCCGCCACCACGAATTTAATTATATAAACTAAGATATAGAAGATTATGTCAAAAATAAATAAATGAATTGCCATTTGCATTTAAATACTGATTAAGTGTGTTTGCATTTAAAATGATAATCGCGTGGATGAATATGAGTTTTGTGTTTATCTGAAAATAAAAAAGCCGTGATTTTACTCACAGCTTTTTTTAAGCAACTATTTATTCTTCGTCCATTTCATAATGAGAACCAGAATTTTGTGTTGCAGGGAAACGTTGACCTTTTTCAAGGTAGCAACTTCCACCACATCTGCCATCTTTATCATAGCAAGAATAGTTGCCAGATTTTGGTGCTTGTTCACCAGGTTTCCATTGTTTACTCATGTTCAACCTCCGTAAGTATTGTGTGTAGAATTAAAAATTCTATTCTTATCATCAAAAAAATATTTTATTTTTATCAAAATAAGTTTGAAAGTATTTGATAAATCATTATAATTGAAATATAAAGCAAAGAGGTGATATATGATAAAAATTTGCACAGATAGTTGCGTTGATATAAACAAGAATCAGATTGAAGAAAATAATATCTATGTCTTTCCGCTATCAATTATTCTAGGTGATAAAGAATATTTAGATGGTGTAGACATATCTCCAAAGGATATTTTTAGTTATGTAGAAAAGACAGGTCAGCTTCCTAAAACGGCGGCACGGAGCATTGAAGATTTCAAAGCGTTTTTCTCTGATTTACTCAAAGATGGTAGTGAAGTTATCTATATGGGTATTTCAAGTAAACTCTCATCTGCATTTAGCTACGCAAAACAGGCAAAGGAAGAACTTAACAATGATAAGTTACATATAGTTGACAGCAAATCGCTATCGACAGGCATCGGTCTTTTAGTTTTATATGCTTCTTCTCTTGCAAAGAGTGGCAAAAGTGCTATTGAAATTTGCAACCTTATTGAAAAACAAGCTGATTTAAATCAAGCGTCATTTGTTGTTGACAAGCTCGACTTTCTTTATAAGGGCGGAAGGTGCTCGGCAATGGCAAGGTTTGGTGCAAATCTTTTAAAGATTAAGCCAAGACTTGAGCTTATAGATGGTAAGATTGAAAACACAGGCAAATACATGGGCAAATTCAATAGCGTTATATATAAATACATTGATGATATGCTATCTATACATAGTAACGTTAAAAAGAACCTATGCTTTATCACGCACACGTGCAAAGATTTAGCATTTGTTGAAGAAGTGGTCAATTATGTTAAAAGCAAGAATATTTTTGAAAACGTGGTATCATCTGTTGCTGGCTCAACTATATCATGCCATTGCGGAGAAAACACACTTGGAATTTTATATCTTTTAGAAGAAAAGTAAAGGAGAAATATATGGATAATTGTTTATTTTGTAAGATTATAAAAGGTGAAATGCCATCATACAAGATTTACGAAGATAAGTATACATATGCTTTTTTGGATATCAGTAATGACGGGAATGGACATATTTTAGTCATTCCTAAAAAACACTGCACCAATGTGCTTGACTGCGACGAAGAAACCTTAGCTCATGTGTTAGCAACAATAAAGCTTATCGGAAATCATCTTGTAAACAACTGTGGCTTTGATGGTGTAAATGTTATAAACGCAAGTGGTGAAAGTGCCGAGCAAAGTGTTTTTCATCTCCATTTTCACGTCTTGCCTAGAAAGAAAAATGACGGTATGCATGTTTTCCCATCGCTTAAAAAGAATGACAAAACTTTGGAAGAACTTTGTGAAGAGTTAAAGGTGAAATAGATGAAGCATATTGTTTTGTATACCGATGGAGCATGTTCGGGCAATCCAGGCAAAGGTGGTTGGGGCGCTATACTTTTCTATAACAACGTAAAAAAAGAGCTATCAGGCGGGGAAGCACAAACCACAAATAATCGTATGGAACTGACCGCTGTTATTAAAGGTTTAGAAGCCCTGAAAGAACCGTGTCAAGTAGACATTTATAGCGATTCAGCCTATGTTGTCAATGCTTTTTTGCAAAATTGGGTAGCAAATTGGCAGGCAAACGGCTGGAAAACAACGAAAGGCAAAGTGCTAAATTTAGATTTATGGCAAAGATTGCTTGAGCTTCTTCAAAAACATGATGTCAGCTGGCATAAGGTTAAAGGACACGCCGATAATGAGTTCAATAATCGCTGCGACGCACTCGCAAGGGGAGAAATCACAAAGATTAAAGATGCAAATGAAAATTAGTTTGGGATATCAAGGCTAAATAAAAATATTCTACTTATAAAAACTTTGCAGCTAAAAAGATAACATAAAAATAAAGACCATGTTTTTATGGTCTTTTTCAATTTGTATTAAGCTTTAATCTAAAATTCTTATATTTTCATAACATAATAGTTTTTAATCAGTGTTGATTAGCTTCTCATATATGGTTTCATAAATAGAAGGAGCATTTATTTTCCACTTGTGTATTGCTTCATTTGCGGCTTGGCGAGAAGGAGCTTTTATATTTAAAACAAACATTGGCTGAGTAACGAGCGGCTCATATATTTTTAACTCCACATTATAAGAGCCATCTTCATTTTTAGAATAAGTTGCACTGTATTCCTGAGAAGATTTAACATTGAGCCTGTTGGCTTGCAAATATGCCGAAATCTCTTCACGCATGGTAAGTGGAATACGCCTATAAAGGTGAGATAAGCATTCACGGCCCTCATATGTTAGAGCAAAGAGTTCTTTGCCTTCATTTGCGTCACCTATGGTGTATAAAAGGTTGGTGTCAACAAGGTCGTGTATGATAGCCTTGCAATCCATGTAATTTTTAATCCAAGTATTTTTGATACTACAAATATCAAGAATAGAATCTTCTGTCAAAGGTATTTCCATCTTGTCCACAACGAAAAGCATGATAAGTTTATCTAAAACGATCTGTTCTTTATCTGTAAGTATCTTATCCATTTAAATATTATAACATGTTTTTTATAGAAATCAAATTTTTTTAAATAACTATCTTTAAATTGTTTGATTTTTTGTCAATGTATGGTAAAATACAAATGAGAGGTAAATATGGACCAAAATAAATTAAAAGACTTTTTTGATGCTTGTGATGATTTTATAAATTGCAAGTTTTTAGTTGCTGAATATAAACTTCAACGTATGCTTCAAATTCTTGCTTCAAATGAAGAGCTTTGTTCTCTTGTAGGCGAGTGTCTCGAGCAATTCAATAGAGATAGAGAATTTGCCAAAGCATTTATCCAAGACGGGCATGGAGAGTATATATGTGATATGCCAACAGAAGAGTATAAGATTATAGCATTTGTATTTTGCACACTCGTTGATATGGATAATAAGAAGATTGACCTAATAGACTTTATTAAAAGGTTCTATGGCAGAGAAGAAAATCCTTTTAAGGCTTTTATAAACCAAATGGTTATTCCATTTAGGAATTTGCTTGCTGAAGCTTTTGGCTATCCTAAACTTCCGGTAGAGAATAAAGAGCAACAGTCAGGGAGTGAAACAAATGAAAATGAAGACGAGTATGAAGATGATGACTATGATGAAAGAGATGACGGTGAAAGCGAAGACGATGACCATAGTGATGACTTTATGCGTGTTCAAAAGATAGCTGTCCAGATTATAAGTGAGCTTCAATACTACAACAATTCTCAAAACAATGTGGACGCTATAACTGTATGCAAGGCACTTATAAAGACAACTGACCTTCGTGATAGTGAAATTACATATTCGCTAGGACTTGCTCTTAAAGCCTGCAAGGCAAAACAGGTTAAGTTTTTAGTTAAAGAAATATTAGATATACTTAATATATAGTGTTTGCTAAAAAAGAAAAAACAAAATAAGTTAAAATATCAGAGTGGCTTAAATGATGACAAAAACAGTAGGCTTATTTTAAGTTTGCTGTTTTTTATTTACTTTATTATAGTAATACAACAATTAAGATAACACTAAATATCGTTGCAAGAATGGCGTGCGTAAATTTTTGCAAAACAAAAAGTTTTATAGGCATATTAAGTTTATTTAGCATGGTGATAGATTGCAAAATGGTTGAAATTCCACCAAAGCTTATCACAAAAGTGCAGGCGGCAACAGACCATACGCTATTTATTGATGAAGAAATATCAATGCATCCCTTTGTAATTTCTATTAACCCTTCAAGAATGCTTGCTAGCGGCGAAGGTAAAAGATTGAAGATTGGTGAAAGCGATGTTATAATCACAAAAAATATAGCAATGATTGTGCCAACAGAAATGATGCTTAAAGCAGAATCTAAAACAATACTTGATAGGTCCGCACTGTTTTTTGATACCTTGTTTTGCAGCGGCGTTTTATCTTCTTTGATGTTGATTTTGCGGTATAAAAGTCCATTTAAAAGTGCACCGATAATATGGGAAATCATGATGATATAACCGAATGTGGCATTTTTGAGCATACCGATTCCGACTGCACCAATTATAAACATTGGTCCAGACGTAGAGCAAAAACTTGTCATTTTGAAGGCGTCATTTTTGGTGATTTTTCCTGATTCATACAAGTCAGCGGTCATTTTTGCACCCACTGGGTAACCAGAAATTATGCTCATCAAAAATACATAAGACGACACTGCGTGTGCTTTAAAAAGCTTTTCGCAAGGCATGCTGAAAATGTTTGAAAACTTTTCAACTGTGCCTAATTGTGAGAGAACTTTTGTTAAAAATATAAATGGAAGCACACTTGGCAGCACGTTAAAAGCCCATGCAGTTATGCCATTTAAGGTTTGACTTATATAAAGGTCTGGGAAGATGACCATATTTATAATAACAAACACCACAAAAATTGATAAAATTATGCTATATTTTTTCATTTATTGCTCCAAAGATTTGACAAGAAAATTGTAAAATTATATAATAAAATTGTGTTTGAGAAAATTATAGATTTTAAGTTAAATAAAAGCCTATAATTATTAAAAAGTAAATATTTAATTGGGCTTGGACTTATTTTTATTTATCAATAATTTATTCAGATTACAGCATTTTTAGAAGGGGACAAATATGAAAATTAAAGAGCTTTATAAAAAGGCGGAACAGCTTAAAAAGACAATAGTTTTTCCTGAAGCTGGCTTTAGCGATAGGACTATAGAAGCTGTTAAATATATTCAAAAAAAGAAGATTGCACGTCCTATACTCATAGGCGATGAAAGTGCACTCGTTTTAAGAGATAAATCTCTAATAGAATTTCAGATTATCAATCCAAAGACATTTCAAAACAAAGATGATTTAGCAAAAAGACTATACGAAAAACGTAAAGATAAGGGCATGACGTTTGAAGAAGCCAAAAAACTTGCAGAAGACCCTTACTACTTTTCAACTTTGCTTGTAGATGCTGGTATGGCTGATGGTATGGTGGCAGGAGCTGAAGCTTCAACTGCAAATACAGTAAGACCAGCACTCCAAGTTATAAAGGCAAAGAAAAAGGGTGGCATTGTTTCATCTTGTTTCTTGATGTATGGCAAAAACAAATTCTTAAAAGATAAGCCTTTAATAATCGCTGACTGTGGTGTTATCATGCACCCAACTGCAGATGAACTTTATCAGATTGCTTGTCAAAGTGTGGAAACATACAAAAATCTTGGGTTTAAAGATCCAAAAGTTGCCTTTTTATCTTTCTCAAGCAAAGGTTCGGCTAAAGACGAAAGTGTTGAGATAGTGAGGCAAGCTTATGAAAAATTCAGAAAGACAGGCGTGCCTTGTGATGGAGAACTTCAATTTGATGCTGCTATGGTGCAATCGGTTGCTGCTCATAAAGCTCCAGAGAGTGCCATTAAAGGCGATGCAAATATCCTTATATTCCCAGACTTGAATAGCGGAAATATTTGTTATAAAACTATGCAGTATATTGGCGGGTTAAACGCAATAGGACCTATTTTGCAGGGACTAAATAAACCTGTAAATGACTTGTCTCGTGGTTGCAGCCCAGAAGATATAGTAACAGTAACAGCAGTAACAGTGCTGCAAACAATTAAGGAGGAAAAATAAATGAAAATTTTAGTAATCAATGCAGGTAGTTCATCATTAAAATTTCAACTTTTTGATATGGACAATGAAAAAGTTATTGCAAAAGGAAACTGCGAAAAGATAGGGCTTGAAGGCTCATTCGTAGGCTATAAAACAACAGGAGATAAAAAGGAAAAGTTTGTAAAACTTCCTGACCATAAAGCAGCTGTAAAAGCAGTTTTTGACATTTTAACGGACAAGCAAGAAGGTGTAATTAAAGACCTTTCTGAAATAGATGCGGTTGGCCATAGATTTGTTCAAGGTGGTTGGTTATTTGATAGAAGCATGTTGTTTGATGACGACGTAGTTGAAAAATTAAATCAGCTTACAGACCTTTCGCCGGTGCATGCTCACGCAAATATGGCGGGCTATTTAGGTTGTCATGAACTTATGCCAAACACTCCACAAGCGGTTGTATTTGACACAACATTCCATGCAACAATGCCTGCTAAGGCATATATGTATGGCATCAAATATGAAGATTATGAAAAATATCACGTAAGAAAGTATGGTTTTCATGGAACAAGCCATAGATATGTTTTAGGCGAAGCTGCAAAGCTTTTAGGAAAGGATCCTAAAGACGTCAATATAATCACAGTGCATCTTGGCAACGGCTCATCAATAACCGCAATCAAAAATGGTCAAAGCGTAGATACAACAATGGGACTTACGCCACTTGAAGGACTTATTATGGGAACTAGATCTGGAGACCTTGACCCAACAGTTGTAAGCTATCTTGGCGATAAGAAGGGCATGAACGCAAGTGAAATGGTAAATTACCTTAATAAACAATGTGGTATCTTAGGTGTGAGCGGCGTTTCAAGTGATATGAGAGAATTGAATGCTGCTATTGAGCAAGGAAATAAGAGGGCAAGACTTGCACTTGACATGCTTATATATAGAGTGAAGAAATTTATAGGCTCTTATATGGCAGTGCTTGGCAGAGTTGACGCTATAGTATTCACAGGTGGAATTGGAGAGAACCAAGAAGATTTAAGAGAAGGTGCTCTTGAAGGTATGGAAAACTACGGAATTAAAATTGACGTAGAGAAGAATAACCATCTACCACGCGGCAGCGTTGAAGAAATCAGCACAAAGGACTCTAAAGTTAGAGTATTTAGAATACCAACAGATGAAGAGCTTTTGATTGCAAGAGATACAAAAGCCTTAATAAGCAAATAATCCTTTATCTCAAGTTACTTAGAAATAAATAATTACGATAATACTATAATTTTATTATTATGAAGCGATAAAAAGCTTTATGGTAATAAAACTCAGCATATCAAAGTTCTTATTTATGTTAACGCACAATGTTGTCTAGGGAAACATTGCAAAGCTCAAATAATTTAAATTTTACTCTAGCGCGACCTGTGTTTTATTAAGCACGAAGTTTCAAATAAAACAAATTTACTTTAAATCTATATTCTATAGGTGGCTTATAGAAAAAGGTTAGAATGATTAAAATTGTTGTCATGTTATAAAAGAATAGCTTTAATTTTTATGAAAAAAGGTGAGAGTTATAAATGACTTTATAATAATTTGCAAAAATACTTGACAAAAGACAAGAAAATTAATATAATTAAAAAGCATGATGTATATAAAGATATATTTTTAAGGAGGAAGATACAATGGCAGTTCCAAAGCATAAGGTTTCTAAGGCAAGAAGAAATTCAAGACACTCTGCAAACTCAAAAGCAGTTATGCCTACACTTGTTGAATGCCCACAATGTCACGAAATGAAAAAGCCACACACAGTTTGCAAGAAGTGTGGAACATATAAGGGTGAAACCGTAATTGAAATGAAAGAAGAAAAGAAATAAATGATTTAAAGCTCTCCGCAAGATTTTCTTGGAGAGTTTTTATTTTTGTGCTTCAGCTATTATGTCTGCCATACAAAATACGATATATGCTATTATTTACGCAAGACATAATATCATATATAGTGTTTATAGTGTTTTTCGCATTTTTTATGGTATGCAAGGCAGAATAGAAAAAATTTAAACTGATTTTCAAAAAGGTAAAACAAATAGTTGCATATTTTTTTTATTTTTGTTATCATAAATTTGATTACAAATGTTATATTTTAAATCATATTAAAATTTAAAATCTATTGTTTATCTAAATTAAATTAATCAAAGGAGACTTTAGTTATGAAAGTAGTTGTAGATGCTTTTGGCGGCGATAACGCTCCACTTGAAGTTGTTGAAGGGGCTATACTTGCATTAAAAAAGCATAAAGACCTTGAAGTTATATTATGCGGAAAGGAAGATAAAATAAAAGAAATCTTGAATGGACGAGATGAGCGAGTTGAAATAGTAAACGCTAGTGAAGTTATAACTAATGATGACGTTCCAACTGATGCTATAAGACATAAAAAAGACTCTTCGCTTGTTGTTGCATATGACGTGCTAAAAAATAGAGGAGATGTTATTGGGCTTGTTACTGCAGGAAGCACAGGTGCTGTTCTTGCAGGCGCAATAATGAAGATTGGAAGAATTAAGGGTATTTCAAGACCTGCTCTTGCTCCAATACTTCCAACGAAAAAGGACACTGACGTTATTATTATTGATAGTGGTGCAAATATAGACTGCAAACCTATCAATCTTTTGCATTTTGCATTGATGGGGTCTGCTTACTATTCAATAATATATAATAAGGAAGCTCCAAGAGTTGCTCTTCTTAACAATGGTGTTGAAGATGAAAAGGGTAATGAACTTGCTAAGGAAACATTTCCACTATTAAAAAATGCTCCAATCAACTTCATTGGAAATAGAGAAGGATTTGACTTTATGAGCGGCGATGTTGACGTTATGGTTACCGATGGCTTTGCTGGCAACGCACTACTAAAGGGAACCGAAGGTGCTGTTACTGCCGTTATTTCAATTCTTAAGAAGAGCATAAAGTCTCATTTTTGGAGCAAAGTGGGTTATCTTTTCATGGGTAAAACATTTAAGGAAATCAAGGCAAGAGTTGACGTTCAAAAGAAGCATGCAGGCTCACCACTTCTTGGTTGCAAGAAACTTGTTGTTAAAAATCATGGCGGTTGCAATCGAGCCAATATTTGTGCGTCTATTGAACAGACTATGAAGCTTCATGAAAACAATCTTAATAAAAAGATTGAAGACGCTATTGCAAATCTAAATTTAACTGAAGAATAATTTTTAAATTTAGCAAGCTTTAAAGCTTTAAAAATTAAAAGAAAACCTTGAATTGTGTATTTTATTATAATTATTTTTTTATAACTATTATATTTTAAATATCTCAATAAATCTGTATTTCTATTTTTATTAATAAACATTATATATGCTAGCTTATTTAATACAAAGTTTTTGATTGATTCTCAAAATGTCTGTATGAGAGTAGAATATATGTTTTTATGTTGAAAATAGATTGCGAGCTATAATCATTATTTGGAAGCAGCTAATATAGATAAATTATTAGCTGATTTTATTTTTATTTAATTTGGGGCTTGCAAGTGGTTTCTAAATGTGATAAGATTATAAAAGGATAAGGCAGGATAAACTTTATTGTTGCGTTTGATAAAGGATTGTCTATATTATCAAGAAAAAGGATTAACATGAAAATTAATTATAAATTTAAAAATAAAGAGTTGCTTGAGCGGGCATTAACTCATTCATCTAAATCTCCAAACAACTATGAAAGGCTGGAGTTTTTAGGTGATAGTATTTTAGACTTTTTAGTAGGTGAGTATTTTTATAAACATTGCAAAGAAGATGAAGGCAAACTCACGGTGCTACGAAGTCACTATGTATCAGAAAATTACATGTCAAGTGTGTTTGATAAACTAGATTTAAAAAATGATGTCAAACTTGGCAAAAGCTGGCAAGGGGAGATTTCGAAGGCAATCAAAGATGACGTTGTAGAGGCACTACTTGCGGCAATTTATCTTGATGCCGGAGAGAATGGAATTGAAGAAGCAAAGAAATTTATCCTTGAAAATTTTGACCTTCAAAATTATAAGTCTGTAGTTGACGATAACTATAAGTCTAGACTTCAAGAACTTGTGCAAGGCAATTTTAAATGCAAAATTCAATATGTAACTGAACCCGACCAAGATGGTTTTAAAGCTAGCTTTTATATGGACGAAGATAAAATTTCAACAGGCACGGGCAGAAGTAAAGTTGAGGCTGAGCAGCAAGCTGCAAAGAAAGCTATTGAAAAGTTGTTTTTGATAAGCTAAAAGAATTTTATTAAAAACCCTTTGAAAAATAAGAAAAATTTGTTATACTCTTTAAGAGTATATTTTTCTTTTGGCATATTTTTAAGCAATTTTAGTCAAAAGTTAGCCTTTTAAATTATTACACATGAGGTTATTATGATTTTTAAAAAGATAGAAATGGTAGGATTCAAATCCTTCGCAGATAGAACAGTTATAGAATTTAATGATAATTTCACGGCTATTGTTGGACCAAATGGTTGCGGCAAGAGCAATGTTTCTGATGCTATTCGTTGGGTTTTAGGTGAACAAAGCCCAAAGACTTTGCGTGGCGACAGCATGCAGGACGTTATATTCAACGGAACGGAGAAAAGAAAGAGCCTTTCTTATTGTGAAGTTACATTGACATTTGACAACACAACACGCTTCTTTAATTTTGACTATGATGAGCTTGCTATCACAAGAAAACTTTATCGTTCAGGCGAAAGTGAATACCTTATAAACCGCAACACCTGCCACTTGCGTGATATCACCAATCTTTTATATAACAGCGGTCTTGGTAAAAATGGCTACTCGGTTGTAAGTCAGGGCAAGGTGACAGAGCTTGTTGATGCAAAGCCTGAGAATAGACGTGCCATGTTTGAAGATGCAGCGGGCATCTCAAAGTATAAAAATGACAAAAAGGACGCAGAGCGAAAACTTGAACGCACAACCGACAACTTAACACGCGTTAAAGATATCTTGTCAGAGATTGAGCGTCAAATGGGCCCGCTTAAGAAACAAGCCGAAAACGCAAAAAAATATCTTGAATATAAGGGCAAACTTAAAGATTTAGAGGTCAATGCCTATATTTATCAATATGAAAATGCAAATGACGTTAAGGAAAAAATCAATTTAAAACTTGATGCTTTAAACAAGCAAATTGACATGCGTCAGCAAGACCTAGATAAAACTTCAGCCGACTATGATCAGGCTATGTTTGACCTTACAAACTTTGATAAGATGCTTGCCGAACTTAATGATAAGATACTTGAACTTACTGTAAACTTAGAGAAGCAGGAAAGCGAGACAAAAATTGCTAGAGAGCGTATAAATTATACATATAAAGAGAATGATAGGTTGCATCTTGACCGCACAAACAATCAAACGGCTATAGAAGTTTGCGAAGAAGAAAAGGCGGGCAAAAATAAGGCACTTGAAGATTTAACGGCAGACCTTGAAGCTCTTGAAAAAGCCTTTGATGAGCTCTCTGAAAAATACTCAAAGATTGCAAACGAGTTGACACTGAGCGAAGATGAAGCAGGGCAAGGTCAGCAAAAAATCATTGAAACGCTTGGCTCACTTAGTGATATCAAAAGCTCTGTTTCTCGTCTTATGGCAGAGAAGGAACTTTTGTCAACAAATCTTGCAAATCTGAAGGAAGATTTAGTTTCACTATCAAATAAGAAGGAAGAAAATCTTAAACTTTTAAATGAAAGCAAAGAATTGATAGATGACAAAGAGAATGCTCTTGCAGATATAAAAGAGAAGCAAGAGTCGCTTGCAAGCAAAAATTACCTTGTTGAACGAAAACTTAAAGAACTTGACAATGAAAAAGCAAATATAAACACGCAGATTAAGGTTTTTGAAAATAGAAAGAAACTTTTGACTGACCTTCAAAATGAATATGAAGGATACACTTTTGCTGTTAAAAAACTTCTTCGTGAAAGCGAGAAAAATGTGGCACTGAAGAAATGTATAGTTGGTGTTGTTGCATCTCTTATCAAAGTGCCAGAGAAGTTTGAAACAGCCATTGAAGTTGCTCTTGGCGGAGCTGTTCAGAATATAGTTACCTATGATGAAGATGGTGCAAAAGAACTTATCAAATTCTTAAAAGAAAACTCTTTTGGTCGTGCAACTTTCTTGCCTATTTCATCTATGAAACGAAGAACCTTTGATGAAAGGCTTATTTCAGGAAAGGCAGGATGCTTCGGCGTTGCAAGCTCTCTTGTTGACTACGACAAGAAGATAGACAATGTTGTAAGCAACCTGTTAGGTGCAACTGTGATTGTTGACAATCTTACAACCGCAATAAACCTTGCAAGAGAAACAAAATATGCTTTTAGAATTGTCACTCTTGATGGTGAAATTATAGCTCCGCAAGGCTCTTTAACAGGTGGAAGCAAAAAGGCAGAGTCTTCAAACCTTATAGGTCGTGAACGTGAAATTGAGACACTGGGCATAGACATAATAAAACTTGAAAAACGTGTTGAAGAGATAGGTAAAGAACTTTTAGAAAGCAGTCAAAATTTCTCTTCTCAAAAGAAAGTTTTAGACGATTTGAGTGCACAAAAGAGCAGCTTAGAAATTGAGATTGCTTCTGAAAAAGAGAAGTATAGCAAGTTTAAATCTATTGTTGAAGAGACAGAAGACAATATCAAAGTTGCTGAAATGGAATCTACAACTGTAGAGAATAAGATTAAGCTTATTTCAGATGAACTTTCTCGTTCTGAAAAGATTGAAAGTGCGCTCTCTGGCAATAAAGTTGATGCTGACGAACTTATCAAAGAGAAGAAAGAAAAGTATGAACAGCTAAGGGCTGAACGAGACGCTATCAATAACAATATTTTAACGGTCAAAGTTGAAATTGCAGAGACAAGAACAAAAATAGCATCTGCAAAGAGTGACCTTGAACGTATAGACAATGATTTAGGACGTTATAATCTCAATATTGTAAATCTCGACGAGCAAATAAAGAAGAACAATGAGTTTATAGAATCATGCGAACAAATGATCAAAGAAAAACTCGCTTCCGCTCCATCTTCGGCTAAGAAGATTGAACTTGAAGAGCATATAAACCGCAGAGTCAATATTGAAACTGATAAGGCAAAATTGCAAGATAAAATTAAGCAGCTAGACGCGTCAAAATCTTCACTGATGGATGAACTGTCTTCACTTCGTGATAAGAAGTTTAGAGAAGAGATGAACTTATCTAAAGTAGACACCGAACTTGAGCAAATGCAAGAGCGTATCTATGAAGAATATTCGCTTTCTTATACAACTTGTCTTGACCTAAGAAGGGCAGACTTTGATATAGAAGTTGCTATGCCAGAGATTAGCAAGCTTAAGAAAGATATAAACGCACTTGGCTACGTAAATGTTAACGCTATTGAAGATTGCAAGGCACTTCTTGATAGATATGACGATTTGAATGCCCAAGCTCAAGACCTTGAAAAGGCTCAAGACGACCTAAATAAGATAATCAAAGACCTTTCAGGCATTATGATTGAAAAGTTTAATAATGAGCTTAGCAGAATCAATGAAAGTTTCAAGCTTACATTTAGAGAACTCTTCGGTGGCGGAACAGCAAAACTTGCTCTTTCTGATGAAAGCGATCCGCTTGAGTCAGGCGTTGAAATCTTTGCTCAACCACCAGGAAAGAAAATTCAGAATATGACATTACTATCAGGTGGTGAAAAGTCACTAACTGCTATGGCGGTTATATTTGCCATTCTTCGTATCAAACCGCTTCCATTCTGTTTGTTTGACGAAGTTGAAGCGGCACTTGACGATACTAACGTTGAAATTGTAGATAAATATCTTAAGAAACTTTCATCTGACACGCAATTTATCTTAATCACACACAAGAAACCAACAATGGAATACGCTGACGCACTTTATGGTGTTACAATGGAAGAAAAAGGGGTATCTAAGATTGTTTCAGTGCTTCTTTCAGATGCTATCAAACATGCTCAGGAGGGTTAATAAATGGGGCTTTTTAAAAAAATTGGCAATGCTTTAAAGAAAACTCGTGAAGCCATTGCAAGACGTATAGATTCGCTATTAAGTCATGGCGAAATTGATGATGATTTCTATGATGAACTTACTGATATACTTATATCTTGTGATATCGGCGTTCGCACAAGCATGGATATCGTTGAAGAGCTAAGGCTTAGAGCTAGAAAAAACAAAATAAGAAATGCCGAAGATGTAAAAAAGGAGCTAAAAGAAATTTTAAAAGAAGAGTTTGCTTCTCTATCTCAAATAGACCTTCAATATCCAGCCATTATCACTATAATAGGGGTGAATGGTGTAGGAAAAACAACAACTATCGGTAAAATGGCAAAGTATTTTAAAAATCAAAAGAAAGAAGTCACTCTTGTTGCAGGCGACACCTTCAGAGCTGCTGCGTCTAGTCAGCTGAATGAATGGGCAGAGCGCACAAAAACTCGTATTATAAAACACGCAGAAGGTGCTGATAGCGCAGCGGTTGTGTTTGACGGAATATCAAGTGCGAAGGCAAAAGGCACTGATGTGCTGCTTGTCGACACTGCGGGCAGACTTCATACAAAAACCAACCTAATGGAAGAGCTAAAAAAGATTGATAAAGTTATAAATAGAGAGTATCCAGAAGCTCATAAATATAACTTTATTGTGCTTGATGCAACCACAGGGCAAAACGCCTTAAATCAAATAAATGCATTTAGCGAATTTGTTAAAATCGATGGTATTATTTTAACAAAACTTGACGGAACTGCAAAGGGTGGCGTTGTTGTTGCCATAGAAAAGGAATATCATCTTCCTGTGGTGTTTGTAGGTGTTGGCGAAGGTGCCGACGACCTTGAACTATTTGATTATAACGACTTTATAGAAAACTTATTCTAAATCCAAAAATAATTAAAAGGAGAATATTATGGACGACGAAGAATTTGAAGAAATCAATTATAAATTTGATACACAACTTTTACTTGAAGGAAAAGATTTATCTGATGATGCGGTTCGAGAGTATATCACAAAGAATATTGAAGGAGACTGCCTTCTAGTTGTTGGCGATGACGAGCTTTTAAAGCTTCATTTTCACACAAACACACCTTGGAAGGTGCTTGAATATTGTGCTTCTTTAGGCGAGATTTACGACGTAGTTATAGAAAATATGCCACGTCAAGCACAAGGACTTAAGGGCTAGGCAATATAACACAAATTGTTTTAATAATTGTGATTAGTTAAGGGGAGACCTTTGATTTCTTTTTTCGTCCATTTTTTTACGAGCATATATTTGCTCGTTTTTTAATTAAATTATTTTATTATTTTTTTATAGACAAGCAAATTTCGACAACTTTCAACATATACAAATACTATTGTGATTTACTTCACTTTAAAGGGTGGTGCAATGTGATTTATGAAAGTTTTGCGAAGTTTGTAAGCAAAATTTGTTGTTTTACATCATTTGTAAGCAGCATTCAGGGGTTTCCTAAACCACTTTCAAAAGAAGAAGAGCTCGAAGCTGTAAAAAAGCTTCAAGAAGGAGACCCTAAGGCAAGAGAACTTTTAATAAATCATAACTTGCGACTTGTTGCTCATATTGTGAAAAAATATAATAATTCGCTAGAAGCTGACGACCTTATATCTGTTGGAACTATTGGTCTTATAAAGGCTGTAGATAGTTTTGACGACTCTAAGGGAGTGCTTCTTTCCACTTACGCGTCAAGATGCATAGAAAATGAAATTTTGATGCTTATCAGAGCAAACAAAAAGCATAAAGACATAGTTTCATTAAATTCAATGTTATCTCCTAAAGCTGATAGTGATGAGATGGAACTTGCAAATCTTATTCCGGCAGAGACTGAAGAAGACGTTTTTCATCAAGTTGAAGTGGGCTGTCTTATGCAGGATGTGGAACGAGCTATGGAAAAATATTTGACGCCAATGGAGCAAGAAATTATTAAATATCGCTATGGAATTTGTGGCTACGACATCAAAACTCAAAAGGAAGTGGCGGAAATTTTTAATATCTCGCGTTCATATATTTCACGAATTGAATCAAAAGTTATTAAAATTTTGCAAAAGAATTTGATAAAAGAAGACGAAAAAAATCAAAAAAATGAAGAAAATTTAGAAAAAAATTTATAAAAAGTCTTGTTTCTTGAAAAAAATAATTATATACTATAAAAAATGAATAATTTTTTTATGATTTTTTCTCATTTAATTGGGGTGGATATATATGGAAAAGGCGGAATTTTATAAAGTAGTAAATAAACTTATTTTACCACTATTTATTGGATCTTATATAGAAGGTGAAGAGGAGTCTTCAACGAGAGATAGCGAAGTTGCTTTCGGAAAACGCAACTCGCTTTTAATAAAGCCATCTAAGTCTGATGAATACAGACTTATCTTGAAACGGGGACAACCATTCCAAGCTTTTGAAGTAAACCTTCTAAGGAATGTTTTGAATGAAATTGATAGAATCTCAGCATTAAATTTAACTGACGAAAGCTATATAACAGTGCTTCAGAATAACGCTATTGAAAGGTCCATTTGTGCAAGTATTTGTGAAAGCGAAACAACAAATGTTTTATTTGGCATTTTGACCGAGCTTGAGAAATGGGCGGCAAGAACCTATGAAGGAAAGAAAATAGCGATTGGTATCATATTAAACACCAGCGTAGACAACTCTGACCAGCCAGAAACAATATCATTTTCTGATATGATGGACAAGGATTTCTTTGCCCTTCTTTCTGATGGTGTTGATTCTTATGTTGAGTTTGATAAAAAAGGCAACCTTATTGGCTATCTTCAGTTGAATAAGGTTAAAAAAGTTAACGCTATTGCACCTTATGAATTTGAAATGGTTGCAAGATTTTGTAATGAAAAAAGAATTGGTATAGTTTTAACAAAAAATGGTGACTTCCTTTTATTTAAAAACAGAGAACTTTTATTTTCTAAAAGGTCCGGCGGGTGGAACGTATACTCACATGAAGAAGTGATACAGCTTCTTTCATATCGCGGCAACTATTCTTTGAAAGACATAAGACGTTCTGTTTATTACACGGCTCTAGACACTTCTTTTGCTTATAGCGGTGGCTGTATTATCTATTTAAATAAAGACACAGTGGAAGGTGTTTTAACTCACATAAACGCACATGATATTCTCGATGAACGTTATTTTGAAATAAAGAAGAGGCAGGAACTAGAAAACGCTGGAAAACTTTATAATCTTCAAACCTTATCTTCTGTTGAAGCTATGTTTAACGTTCCATATCAAACATTTTTAGAGCAGCAACATTGTGTTAAGGCGGAATGTTTAAGAAAAATAATATCTGGCAAACCTTTCCATGAGCTAAGCCGCAAACTCAGACAAGAACTTGTAAGCATGGATGGTGCAACAGTTATAGATAGCGACGGAACAATTATTGCAGTAGGTGCTATATTGAAAATTGAGGCGGGCAGTGATGGCGGCGGAAGACTTGCTGCTGCAACAACACTTTCTAAATATGGTATAGCAATTAAGATTTCTCAAGATGGTATTTTGAAGGCCTTTTATCCTGACAGAAAGAATGGTAAGGTTAAAGTGCTATTTACAGTTGGTTAGTCTTCAAGAAATGTTTATTTGTGTTTCTGTATTTTGATACTAACAGAATAAAAAGGAGTTAGAATATTATCATTCTAACTCTTTTTTAATGATTGCAACATGTATAAAAACTTGTGTTTATGCTTGTTATTAATCTTAAATATTAAAAATACTACTCAATTGTATATCCCATTTTAATAAAAAAATCTCTAAATATTTCGTCTCTATTCAAATCATTAACAAAAGTGATTTTATGTCTATTTGTTGTTGATTGATAAGAAGTGTCGTCAAGAATTTCTGGGCAACTTTTCTCTTGCGTCTTAAACCAATCTTTATTTAAAAAATAGGCAATAGCACTTAAATCCCATAGTGTTTTACTTTCTCCAATAATATCTTTAGCATCTTTTCTATATGCCTTTTTGCAGTTTCTGAATATATTGCATAAATATTGTCCAATCTCGCCTTGACCTAATAAATAATGCTCTAATTCATATACAGTAGTAGATAAGTTTGACGCAACATTTCTACAAGGAATAACCACTAATGGTGCCTTTGAATTAAAAACAAATCTTGTGCCTTCAACATCTTGTCTAAAATTAAATTCATTGTTCTTTTCAGTTAAAAAACTATTCCCGCCAAGCCAGATAATATCAATTTTATTTATTATCTCTGGTGCGTGGTATATTGCTTTAGCAATATTTGTTATAGCACCTATTGCAATAATAGTTGTATGTTCGTTAGCTTTTGCTATTTCAATTATTTTAGAACTAGCTGGATTTATTCCTTTGTTTTCAAAAAAATATGAAGTTGCACCTTTAAATATAACATCTTTATAAAAGCCCGCATTTAGCTTATCTAAAATTTCGCAAGCCGTGTTATAAGACAAATCAACTCCTTCTGCGAGATTTTTAACAGGGGTATAACCAGTTCCTTTAAAAGGTGCAATTGTAATGGCTTGTAAATTAACATTATCTAAAGACCTAATAAGATAACATAAAGCAAATTGGTCATCAACTTCGTTTGATATATCTGTATCTAAAATTACATTTCTTTTTTGCATAATTTAGTGATCTCCTCATATAGATTTTTCCAACTTGTGACAAAAGGTAAATTTTCTTTATCTTTACGATTATATTTAGTAAACATTAGAATGCAATTTATTCCACTTTCTCTCATTTTTCTACAATAGTCAGCACGGTCATCAATCATTATGTCGATGTTATTCTCTTTACATTCTTTTGCTTTATCTGGTGTTTTTGATAAAATAAGTTTTGTATAGTTTATTTTGTTCTTTTCAAGCCAATCAAGAGTGGTTTGTTCTGGATTTTTATAGTGGGGATATGCTCTGTGTGATATAAGATAGAGTTTGTGTCCGTCTTGCAAAAGTTTGTCCATATATTTTTTACAGTTTCTCCTAGGTTTTAAATCTTTTGCTATTCGTTCCATATTGTTATTATAAAATTCATCAACTTCTTCTCGCGACTAGTCAAACATACCATTGTTTATATGTTTTGCATGCTTATTAATAATGCCTGTATTTCTTTTATTTTTATCTTCTAACAGAAATTCTTTTAATATACTATTATCAAATGCGGTTATAACATTATCAATATCTAAACCTATGTTCATAATTACTCCTAATGCTTATATTATAACATAAATTTTTATCTTGTGTATCAAAATATCAAAAAATAACATATCAATTTAGTAACAAAATAATAAAATATCTTACAAGTGCATATTTTTAGCAAAAGCTATTTCAAATTTTTGTCAATGGTATACTTTTAAAAGTATATAAAAATCGAAATTTAAAGCTCCTTTGTTTTTTACTTGACAAATGCTTCTATATTATGTATAATAATTATACAGTTATGCAGACAATCGCGTCAATTTTTGATGAGGAAAGTCCGAGCATCAAGAGAACTGGGTGCTGGCTAACGGCCAGCGGAGGCGACTCTAGGAATAGTGCAACAGAAATAAACCGCCTATTTTTATAGGTAAGGATGGAAAGGTGGTGTAAGAGACCACCGCTTAGTTAGAGATAGCTAAGGCTCTGTAAACTCCACCTGATGCAAGGTCAAAAGGGCATATGTGCTTGTTCTCTCACGCCCTGAACGAACCGCTTGAACTTATTGGCAACAATAAGGCTAGATAGATGATTGTCTAATACAGAACTCGGCTTACAGCATAACTTACCAGCTAGCAAAGAGCTGGTTTTTTATTTTACGCAAGGTTTATATATATCAAGTGTTTGCAGATATAACTTAGTAAAAATAGAAAAAGATACTTTTTTAAAGAACAAAGTCTAAAACTTAAAAAAATGTCAATAATTTGAGTATGAAGAAAAAAGAGTATTTAGAAAAGATTGAAAACTTGATTATAAATAGAATCAAATATCATGCTCCAAATCTATCTAGTGATAATATAGACTACGAGCTTTTGGATGCCATTGGTATAGACACAACGTTGCCTGTCTTTTTATACAAAAAACCACTTGATAGATTATTTTATCAAGCCTTTTTGAATGTAAAGAAAAGCGTTGATTTTAACCTAATTTTAACATCACAGCCTAGTTTAAAAGAGGACAAAATAAAGTTATTAAAAAATACCCATATTATTTTAGAAAATGAGCTAGGCTCAAATCTTGCAAACACCCTTGAAGCTCTTAATATAAACTATTTATCTCATAGTGATTTTGCAAACAATCTAGAAGGCGAGTATCTTGCATTTAATGGAAAGAAAATTGAATTTGATTTTATTCCATTTTATTACACCAAAAAACTTATGGAAGATGGGGTTATATTTCAAGCGACCAACTTTCTATTAAATGGAAAGAATTATATTTTAAATTTCACAAACACAAGAAATGAAACAAAAAAAGTAACTTTTGAAATCAATGTGCCACTTCCTAGAGGCTATTATTTCTTTAAAAAAGGCACAGATTTTATAGAAATTGAAAATCTAACAAACAGACAAAAGGCATATTTTAACTATCATTTTAAAAATATTTCTTTTAATTTTTCAAATATGAGTGGAATAGCAAGTTGCACCTTTGCTTGCATCCATGTGACAGGAGAAGTGACGCTTTTGCCGAGACAAACTAGGAAGTGTTATTTTAATTATGGAGACAACAAATATTGCCTATATTCACCAACAGATATGCAAAATTTCTTCGATATTTCACAGCAAAAAATCAATCAAATTTTTGATGTTAAAGTCAGCACTCACGACAAGCAATTTGACCAAGCTTTTAACTTCTCTTTGCCTTATAAAATATGGGAAATGTGGCAAAAAAATGGTGTTGACGAAAAAAGCGAAAACCAGTGGTTAAAAATGAAAAATCAAATCATAAAAAATTGCAAAAAAGGGCTTCAAATAAATGAAGATTTTAAGGGGCTTAAAGAAGTCAAAATATATAGGAATTTAGCGTGGAAGAGAGTTTTTATTGTCCACAATAATGCACGCTATATGTTCGCCGATAAAGTCAAATATTTTAACTTCACTTTGCTTACAAATGAAATTTTTAATAAAAATAATGAAATTTACTTGTCTTTTGCCGATTCATAGTGTAAAATAGCCTTGTCATGGAAAACGCTAGAATACCACTTGCTGAAAAAATGCGTCCTAAATCATTTGAGGACTTTGTAGGGCAAGAACACATAGTTGACAAGAATAGTTTACTCTATAGGGCTATCAAATATGGAACACTTGGTAGTTGCATATTTTATGGACCACCAGGAACTGGTAAGACCACACTTGCAAATATCATAGCCAACACTCTTAAGGCAAACTATGTTAAAATTAACGCGGTAACTAACGGTGTCAGTGATGCTAAAGCCATAATTGAAAGGGCAAGGCAAGACAAAGCCATGTTTGGCACTGACACTTTTCTAATCTTAGATGAGTGTCACAGGTGGAATAAAGCACAGTCAGATTGCGTGCTTGAAGCGATTGAAGATGGTTCTATCTTTTTTATTGGCACAACAACAGAGAACCCTTATACTTCAATGACAAGAGCCATTGTGTCGAGATGTAGGGTATTTGAATTTAAACCAATCACATCAAAAGACATCAAAAAGGCACTAAAAAGGGCACTTGTTGACAGCGAAAATGGACTTGGCAATTTGCCTGTTGAGTGCGATGAAGACGCTCTTGACTATTTTGCCTATGCATGTGGCGGCGACTTGCGTTCAGCTTTGAATGCACTAGAGCTTGCCGTTATGACTTCGCCGATAGCAAAAGATAAAAAAATACATATTGACAGGCTTACAGCTGAGCAATCCATTGATAAAAAAGTTTTGTCTATGGACGAAAATATGTATTATGATTTTCTGTCAGCATTCTGCAAAAGCCTACGTGGATGCGACGTGGAAGCCGCACTTTACTATTCACAGCGACTTATAAAGGCAGGTTGTGACCCAATGATTATTGCAAGGCGTCTTGTTGCTCATGCAAGTGAAGATGTGGGTATGGCTGACTCAAATGCACTACTTTTAGCCACAAGTGCCATGTATGCGGTGGAGAAAATGGGGCAGCCTGAAGGACTTATTCCGCTCACTCATGCAATAATCTATGTTTGCGAAGCAGAAAAGTCAAACTCCGTTGTCGTGGCACTTCATAAAGCGGAAGATGATGCGGTCAACTTTACTGACAATAAAGTGCCTAATCATTTAAAAAATCACCCGAGCACAAATAAAGATGGGCATGGAAGTTATAAGTATCCACATGACTATGGCGGATACGTCAAACAACAATATATGCCTGATTCACTAAAGAATAGGGTATATTACACACCAAGCAAAAATGGTCGTGAAAAAAATTTAATTAGAAAAAAAATTAGAACAGATATTCCTGATGGGAAGTAATAGGAGAGTAATATGTTTGGTCATAGAAGTGATGGCAAAAAGGTTAAAGGGTTGAATATAATTGATAGAGCTGAACCTTTTTTCATGCCACAAAGAATAGATGCAGTAAATTATACAACAGTAAAGGTGCCATGTGTAAAACTTGATGAGTTTATCGCACGTGAAAGACGTAACGGCACAAGCTATAACTATATGCATATTGTTATTGCAACACTTGTCCGTGTGCTATACATAAGGAAAAAATTGAACAGATTTATTATGCGTGGTTCAATTTATCAAAGAAACTATATAAGCGTTTCAATGGATATCAAGAAAAAACTTGATGATGACGGGGAAAGTGTAACTTTAAAAATGAAATTCACAGGACGTGAAAGCATACAAGAAGTCAAAGAAATCGTTGATAAGGAGATTGCTGACAATACTCAAACAGAAAGCGTTCATAAAACTACAAAAACTATTGGGAAATTCACATGGCTTCCTGACTTCATATTTAGATGGTTTATAGCACTATTTAGATGGCTTGACAAACACGGAATGCTTACAAAAAAGCTTATTGATGCAAGTCCATTCCATACAAGTTGCTTTTTAACCAACTTAAAATCAATCAAGCTTGGTCATATCTATCACCATCTTTACAATTTTGGAACAACAACTATGTTTGTTTCAATGGGTAAAGAGAGAATGGAGCCTTACATTGAAAACAACAAAGAGATAAAAGTTGGCAAGTTTATGAATCTTGGCATGAGTCTTGATGAACGTGTTGCAGATGGACTTTATATGGGCAAAAGTTTGAAACTTTGCAATGATATAATATCAAATCCTGACACTCTTTTAACAAGCATGCCAGACGATGGAACTATTCCGAAGAAACTTGTTAAAAAATCTAGGAAACTAAAGAAAAAGGCAAAAAAGGCAGAAAAGAAATCTAAAAAGATTAAACCTTTGAAAAACAAGGAAAAACATGATGTTAGAATGCGTAAAATAAGGCTTAAAAAAGAAGCGGAAACTGAAGAAAATGTTGTAAACACCAATAGTCAAGATAGCAGTTCACAAAATATTTAAAATATTTGCATATATTGCGAGAATATGTTAAAATTAACTATAGGAGAATATTATGAAATCTGTAGTTTACTTTATTTTAGCGGTCTTGACGATTGTCTATATAGGATTTTTGTGCTATGTCAATATTGCAGAGCCTGCTGGCGCTGTTATTGAATACATATCAGTCTATGGTGGACTTTTGATAGCTCTACTTTATGCAGGTATAAATTTCTTTGGAAACCCTTTAAAAATAGTATTTTTCGTGCTTCTAATTCTTGCTGTTGTAGTGCTTATTTTGACTATTGTTATTCCAGATGTGTTTAGAAACTTATTTGGTGTAGTGGTAGAAAACGACCCAGTAGAAGCATTTAAAATATTTAAAGTTTAAAGGATAAATATGGAAAAATTATTGATTGTTGATGGAAATAGCATAGCAAATAGAGCATTTTATGCTCTACCTTTTTTATCTAACAGAAAAGGTCAGCCATCAGGTGCGGTTTTTGGGTTTGCAAACATTCTGATTAAGGTTATTCATGAAGAAAATCCTACACATATTGCAATAGCCTTTGACCATGCAAGAGAAACCTTTAGAAATCAAATTTATTCAGAATATAAAATGCAAAGAAAGGCAACACCTGAAGAGCTTCTGTCTCAATTTCCACTTATAAAAGAAATGCTGAATGCTATGGAAATAAAAATTGTGGAAATTCCGGGCATTGAAGCTGACGATATCATAGGCACTATTGCAAAGAATAACGACTGCAAAAAATTTATTCTTTCAGGAGACCGTGACCTATTGCAACTTATTGATGATAACACTGTTGTATGGCTTACGAAAAAAGGTGTAAGCGAAGTTGAAAAGGTTGACAGAGAAAGGTTAAAAGAGCTTTATAATATCACGCCAAGCCAGGTTATAGAGCTTAAGGCTTTGATGGGTGATGCTTCTGATAATATTCCGGGTGTCAAGGGCGTGGGAGAGAAAACCGCTCATTCTTTAATTGACGAATATGGCACTCTTGATAATGTTTATGCCAATATCGATAATATAAAAGGTAAGTTGAAAGATAAACTTGCCGCTGATAAAGAGATGGCATATATCTCAAAGGACCTTGCAACAATAAGAACAAATTGTGAATTTGATTTTAAGCTTGATGATTGCAAGTTAAAACTTCCTTTTTCTTATTCGGTTTATAAATTTTTTAAAAAGATGGATTTTCAGTCTCTTGCAAATAACGAAACACTATTTAATGAAGTTGTGGCTGAGAAGGTGGAAGTCAAAAAGGCTCAAAGGCATGTTTTTAATAGTGAAACAATAGAAGAATTGTCTAATTTCAAAGAAAACTACTTTTGTTATGACCTTCAAAAAATGGAGTTTTTGATTGGTGGAAAAATATACTATCTTGAAAAGAATATAAGCATGTTTGACTCCATAGGTTTTGATGACATTTCAAACAAAATAAAAACCATCTTGGAAGATGACAACATACTTAAGATAACATATTCTGCAAAAGCTGATATGCATCATTTAGAAGGTTATAATATAAAACTAAACAACTATTTTGATTTATCTGTTGCAGAATATATTATAAACGCAGGAATAAAATCAAGCGGAGAAATCGCTCTTGAAAATTATTACAATAGCTATTTAGACTTGAAGGAGCAGCTGACAAAGCAAAAACTTGATTTTATATACAATGAAATAGAAAAACCTTTGATTGAAATACTTTACAGTATGGAACAAGACGGCTTTAGAATAAACGAAACAAGGCTTGAAGAGCTTGATAAAGAGTTTAGTGAAAAGCTTGCCGAGCTTACAAAAAATATCTACCAAGAAGCAGGGGAAGAATTTAATATAAAATCACCAAGACAGGTGGCGTATATTCTTTTTGAAAAGCTTGGAATAAAGGCTTATAACAATAAACGAAACTCAACAAAGGCAATCGTGCTTGATGAACTTAGGTATATACCTCTTGTCAACGATATATTGACGTATAGAAAGTATGCTAAAATTAAAAACACCTACATTGACGTTTATAAAAAGCTTATAAAAGAGCATGGTGACGTTATCCACACAACCTTTAATCAAACTTTAACAAGCACAGGAAGGCTGTCTAGCAGCGAACCTAACTTGCAAAACATTCCAACAAGAGATGACTATGGCAAAAATTTAAGAAAGATTTTTGTTTCTAAATTTGAAAATGGAAAGATAATCTCTGCCGACTATAATCAGATAGAACTTAGACTTCTTGCTGATATGTCTGGCGAAGAAGATTTGATTGAGTCATACAAAAACGGTAAGGACATACACACCTTAACGGCTTCACAGATATTTAGAGTGCCAACGCTTTATGTAACGCCAGAGCAAAGACGAGAAGCTAAAGCGGTCAATTTTGGCATTATCTATGGGATAAGTGATTATGGTCTTTCACAAAATATAAAATCTTCGGTTGAAAGAGCAAAGAATTATATCAAATCTTATTTTAAAAGATATCCAAATGTTAAAAAGTTTATGGATAACAATGTTGCTTATGCAAAAGAGCATGGATACGCAATCACTAAATTTGGACGAATTAGAAAAATTCCAGAGCTTAAATCTTCAAAATACCATACAAGAGCCTTTGGCGAGCGAGTTGCAATGAATATGCCACTTCAAGGCACGGCATCAGATATTATTAAGCTTGCTATGATAAAGGTTTATAATAGAATGAAAAACGAAAACTTAAAAAGTCAACTTATCTTGCAAATTCATGACGAGCTTATTGTGGACACATATCCTGGCGAAGAAGAAAAAATCGAGAAAATACTTAAAACTGAAATGGAAGATGTTGTTAAACTTAAAGTTCCGCTTGTGGTGTCGATGGGAATTGGTGACAGCTTATATGATTGCAAATAAATTGGAGATACAAATGAAAACAAAACTTATCATATTTGACTTTGATGGAACGCTAAGCAAACCGAGCAAACTTCCTAACAGTTGGGCAAAAGTATGGAACAAAATAGGAAGAGAAAAAGACGACGAAATCCTATATGAAAAATATAGCATGGGAGAGCTAGATTACAACGAGTGGGCAAAAGAAGTAATTAAAGTCTATCAAGATGCAGGTGTAAACCGAGCACTTTTAAAAGAAATATCAAAAGACACATTGCTTCTAGATAACGCAAAGGATGTGCTAAAATATCTTTATGAAAATGATATAAAAACAATAATCTTATCTGGTGGAATTAAAAATATCATTGATGAAGTTTTAGGGGATTGTAAAAATTATATCTATAAAGTAGAGGCACAAGAGCTTTTATTTGACGAAAATGGCAAACTTGAAGGCATAACTATACTTGACCATCATATTGAAGATAAAAGCCAATTTGTTTCGATAATGATGAAAAATCTAAAACTAAGCCCTGACGAAGTGCTATTCTTCGGAAACGGAAAGAATGACGAAGATGTATATAAAACTGGTGTTAAAACAATATGCATAAATCCAGATGATGCACACTACAATAATAAACTATATTGGAGTGAGACAATAAAGCGGACGAATGATTTGAAATCAATTTTGACCTTTGTAAAATAATTACAAAAGAGAGAAAAACTTGTTTAATTTGTTTGACTAAATTTACTTAAAAGGGTATACTCATTATGGAGATGTGATGCAAAAGCATAGAAAAATGGGAGTAGATTATGGAGATAAACGTATAGGCATTGCTTTAAGTGACCTTTTATGTATCATCTCTAGCCCTTATGAAGTCTATCAAAATCGTGGCGAAGAAGACGCACTAAAGCATCTTGACAAAATTATCAAAGATAACGATGTTGACGAAGTTGCTTTTGGTCTGCCACTAAATATGGACGGCACTGAAGGTGATAGGGCAAAACTGCATAGAGCTTTTGGTGAAAAGCTTGCGGACTACTCTGGTGTTAAAGTTCATTTTATAGATGAGCGCTTAACCTCGGCTGAAGCGGAAGATATCTTGATATCAAGCGGTGTCCGAAGGGAAAAGCGAAAGGAACTCATCGATAAAATAGCTGCACAACTAATTTTGCAGACATTCATAGAAAATTTAAAAGGGGATTAAATATGGAAGAAAAGAAAACTGAAAACAAAGAGGAATTAAAACCTATTGATATTCTTGACGTGCTTCTTGACCAAGACAATAGAGATCCTATTGTGCTTATGGACGAAAATGGCAGACAATTAACATTTGAACAAATTGCTGTTATTCCTTACGAAGTAAGAAAAGAAAAAAGATTATATTGCGTTTTAAAACCAATGGATAAAATCGAAGGTATTGGCGATGACGAAGCTATCGTTTTCGTAGTTGACCAAGATAAAGACGGCAATTCAATCATCAAAGTTGAAGAAGATGAAGAAGTTGCTATCGCAGTATTTGATAAATACTATGACCTTCTTGAAGATGCTCAAAAAGAAGAAAAAGCTGAAAAAGCCGCTTCTAAGGCATCAGCAACAAAAGCACCTGCTAAGAAGAGCACATCATCTTCAGCTAAGGTTGCTGGAAAAACAAAAAAATCAACAAAATAATTAAGTAATTTGTGGTTTAAATTAAAAAACGATTATTCTAATGAAATATTTAGATAATCGTTTTTTGTGTTATATTAATTTAAAACATAGTTTTTTGCCTATAAAATTTTTGTATTATATTGTTTTTATTATGTATATTTTTAAATTATAAAGCCATAATTAAATTACAAGGTTGTATACCTTGATAACAGGGAGGTGAAAACTATGTTTGGTAAAAATTCCAAAATGGGGAAAAGTGCCAAGGGCAAGATGTCAAAATCTGCAAAGAGTGTAGAGGCATCTAAAGAAGCTAAGGGTTGCGGTTCTAAATCTGGTTCAGCTAAGGACTGCAAATAGTTTTCAGCCAAGATAAAAGAAGGTCAGCGGACCTTCTTTTATTTATGCTTATTAATCTTATAAGAACTGAGTTTCTGTAGCAAATAGCTCTCTGCTTAGTTTCTCAAATGATAGAACAATATTGCTATCTGAGATATTATCATAGATTATTATTTCGCAGCTACTTGTGCCATTAAAATATGAGTTACTTAAAATTGTTTGACTTGTAAGCGTATATGAACTCTCTCTTCCAGTTGAATCTGTTGTTGTTATTTGCAAACTAAATCTATATTGATAACTAGAAATTGTTCCAGCTGAGCCAAGATATAAAACTGAAGTATGGTCAGATGTGTATGTGTTTTCTGTTGTAATGGTTTGGCTTGCAAGGGTGGTATAGACATCACTTCCGCTAGCAGTCCTTGAGTAACTTAAAGAAAAGTTTATGCTTGTCACGTCATCAGCTGGGTCAAAAGTAATTGTGTTAAGAGCGGTATACATCATAGAGCTAGGATTTGTTTCAGCAAATAATGCAGTGTATCTTCCGGCAGTGTCACTATTGTAGGTAAGGACAAGTGTTGAGTCTGTGCCTACAACGGTGTTATTATTTTTAATCCAGCAAACAAAAGGATTGGTCTGAGCATTGTTTTCTTTAGCAGTAAGCGTCATTGTTGTGCCTTCAACCTGTGTTGTGTCGCTTAAAGTGCCAAGAACTGAGCCAAGCACGCTATCACTTGGAGAAACGGTTATTGTGTAATAGGTTGTTGTGCCGCACGCAGAAAGAAGCAACAGCGGACATAAACATAACGATATTAAAAACATTTTAATTGATTTTTTCATATTGATATCCTTTATATATTAGTATTATCAATATTTTTCGTTTATTTGTCAAATTATTTGATTTAATTTTTAAATTCTAAGTGTATTTTTTAAAGCCTTGCATAAAATACTATAGCAAGGAGCAAATATGTGGGAAATATCACTTAATATTAAATCTGAAAATACTATAGTTGCAAATGTTTTATATAAATCACTATTAAATTCATTGCAGGAAATGGGTGGAATTATAACCATTGATGAAGATAAAAACTATATATCTATTCTTGTTGGCGTCAATGAAAAATATAAAGACAAGGCAAAACTGATTATAACTTCTTGTATAATAGAGCTTGTTTGCACCAATTTTAAAATGGCTTTTTTAGATAATTTTTTAGTTTTTCCAAGAAAAGATAAGATAGGTATGCTTGCCTTTAAAAAAGCTCTTTTGAATTTTGATAAAGAAACCGATAAGTATATAGTTAAAAAATATCTTGTTTTAGACCATGACTTATTTTTAGAATCCTTTTATTATTTTAAGTTAAAACCACTTCAAGAAAAATGGGCAGAGCTTGTCTCTCTATCAAATGAAAATAGTGATTACCTTGTCTCTTCTGATAGTTTTATAGATTTACTGAAATTTTTAGTTGACAACCTGGACATATGTGAAGATGAAATAAGTGTTGTCAAAGAAGATGATGGCTATAAAATATTCACTTTAGAGAATGGTCAATATCAAAATAAGGTATTTAATGAAGAATCCATAGTATCTTCTGTTATAGATCTGTCACCACAAAAAATAAATTTGTATTTTTCAGAGCCCAGCAGTGCAATCAATTTGCTTGAGCGAATATTTGAAGAGCGAATAACAATAAACAACATAAACACTAAAAATAACTACAACAATATAAGCACTATTTATAAGATTTAAAAAAATATTAAAAAAATTAGTTGACAATCAAAAATTTTAGTGTTAAAATGCTGTTAGATGCTTGGAGTAGCAGACAAGTAGACGCATTTGATGCTTGCAGAGAGAGATTGGTTGGTGAAAAATCTTGGCTAGAATGATGATTGAAACCACTGCTATGGTGATAAGTTTTAATTAAGTGGCACTTTTGCAATTAAGGTGGAACCGCGGTTTTGTTTAAATCGTCCTTAAATCATTTTAAGGGCGTTTTTTATTTGAAAAAACGCCAAAAAGGAGATAAAAAATGGAAATTAAAAGAGAACAAGATGAAGAACTTATGAAAGCAAGACATTCTCTTGCACACGTGCTTGCTAAAGCTTTAATGGAGCTTTATCCAGACACGAAACTTACAATAGGTCCAGCTATTGATAATGGCTTTTATTATGATATAGACCTTACTCATTCAATCACTCCTGACGAGTATGATAAGATAGAAAAGAAAATGAAAGAAATCATCAATAAGGGAGAAGAATTTACAAAAAAGGTTATTTCAAGAGATGAAGCTCTTAAACTTTTTGCAAATAACGAGTATAAAACTGAGATTATAAAGGAATTACCGGAAGATGAAGAAGTGTCTCTCTATTATACTGGTGATGATTTTTATGACCTTTGTCGTGGACCACACGTTGACAGCACAAGACGACTTCAAAATTTTGGCTATAAAATTCATGCTGTAAATGGAGCATATTGGCGTGGAAGCGAAAAGAATAAGATGCTTCAAAGAGTATACTGCTATGCCTTCAAAACAAAGAAGGAACTTGCTGACTACTTAAAACTCGTTGAAGAAGCAAAGCAAAGAGACCATAGAAAGCTTGGCAAAGAGCTTAATATATTTATGTTTGATGAGCTTATTGGGAAAGGTCTTCCAATGTATCTTCCTAATGGATTTATTTTAAGAAGAATTTTGTCTGACTATATTATGAACAAGGAGCTTTCAAAAGGTTACAAACACGTTATGACTCCATCTCTTGGCAATGTTGACCTTTATAAAACTTCTGGTCACTGGGATCACTACAAGGACGACATGTTTCCAGCAATGGAACTTGATGATGAAGCTTATGTTCTTCGTCCTATGAACTGCCCACATCACATGGTTATGTTTAAACATTCTCTGCATTCATACCGCGACTTGCCTGTCCGAATAGCAGAAATAGCAAATGACTTTAGATTTGAAGACAGTGGAAACCTTTGCGGACTTGAAAGAGCAAGAGCCTTCACACAAAACGACTCGCACATCTTTTGCACACCAGAGCAAATTGCTGATGAAATAAAGGGCGTTATATCCTTAATACTTGAAGTCTATAAGGATTTTGGCTTTAAAGATTACACTTTAAGACTATCTCTTCGTGATAAGAATGATACTGCAAAATATTTTGGCAATGACGAGCTTTGGGAAAAGAGCGAAAATGCTCTCAGAGAGATTATAAAGTCAACAGGTGCAAATTATTATGAAGCTGAAGGGGAAGCCGCTTTCTATGGACCTAAAATAGACGTCCAAGTTTATAGTGCACTCGGTCATGAAGTAACGCTCTCAACAGTTCAGCTTGACTATCAACTTCCTGAAAAGTTTGAACTTGAATATATCGATGAAAACAATCAAAAACAAAGACCAGTTGTTATTCATAGAGCAATACTTGGCTCTCTTGATAGATTTATTGCTTTCCTTCTTGAAGAAACTAAGGGACTTTTACCGTTATGGCTTGCTCCAGAACAGGTAAGAGTGCTTGCTTTGACTGATAGAAATAATGACTATGTGGAAAAAATTAAAGCCGAGCTTATATCAAAAGGCTTTAGAGTTACAAGCGACATAAGAAATGAAAAAATTGGTTATAAAATACGCGAAGCCCTTTCAATGAAAATTCCTTATCTTATCATTGTAGGTGACGAAGAAGAAAACAATAACACAATTTCTATCAGGGGTAGAGGCTTTGAAAATAAATCAGGTCTATTATTGTCAGAATTTATCGACAGGCTTGAAAATGAAGTAAAAACAAAGAAAATCTAGTTAAATTCATTTTGAATTTTTAGTATAATTATGTTAGACTTTGTTATGTCAAGTTTAAAAAATTTGTTTAAAAGGAGATAATATGGACGCAACACAAATCATTCTTATTGTTTTTATTGTGCTCTTGATTATAATTTATCCAATCATGATTTCAGCAAGAAACAAAAAAGAAAATCAAAGAATGCAGGAACAAACTAATTCGCTTAAAAGGGGAGACAAGGTTTTAACTACAAGCGGTGTTTATGGCACTATTGTTGACCTTCAACTTGATGGCGATAAGAAGATTGTCACTATTGAAACAGGAACAGATAGCAAAAAAGGCTATATTTCAGTAGATGCCTATGCTATCTACACCATCTTCAAAGACGAAGAACCAAAAGAAGAACCTGCTGCTATTGCAACTGAAAATAAAGAAGATAAAACTCAAGATAGCAAAGAAGAAAGCGTATCAACAATAGCTGATGCTAATGGCACTTCTGACGCTCAAACTTCAACTGAAGAACAAAACGATATAGATAAAAAAGAGTCAAAAAAGAAAAAGAAAGATAAAAAGAAGATTTAATAGTCTTCTTTTTTTATTTAAAAATGACGGCATTTTGTAAAAATATTGACTTATAGACAAAAATATATTATAATTAAACTGATGAAGATATATAACTCTGAAGACTTTTTGAAAAAAAGGTTAATTGAAGAAAGTTCTTATCCCTTATATCTTAGTGAAAGGTTAAAGACTAAACCGCTAGATGAAAGGGAAAGCTTTGATATTTATCTGCATAATATATGTAAATCACTATATGAAAAAACACCACTTGGACAAAAAGAATTAGATTATATAAAAGCCAATTTAAAGTTGCAGAATGGTTGGTATTGTGTTGATAAATCATTTGGAAAGGGTAGTTTTATAAATGCTAATGCTATATTAGGCAAAAAAGTATATTGCCAAGAAGAAAAATGTCATGCAAATGCATACAAGTTTGCAACAAGCTACAATGAAGATACATGTCTTATCTTTGGAACTATCAATCCATTTAGTATAAACAACGGGCTTTTCCATTCAATAGTGCTTTTTGACTATAAGGGACAAGAATATGTTTTTGATGGAGCTAATTATGTAGTCATGGAAAAAGAGCTTTATATAAGAGCTTTTAATTTCAAAGAAATACAAAGGATACCAAAAAGTGTTCTATTGAAAGATAAACGCATAATAAAAACCACTGCTTGCTTAAAGAAAAATCAAAAAGTCAAGCTTATTCGATATCAATCTCTAGTAAGGCGTTTCTATGGACTTGGCTTTATAGCCTATCTATATAATAGACAGGACTTTCTTGCAAATACCGACAAACAATACAAACACATAGCAAAAGTAAAAGAAGATTATAGCAAATTTGAAAGACAACTTAAAGAGATAGAAGCCAGTTGTGAGCCTATAATAATCAATCCAGATGAAATAAATAGACAATAAAATAACTTGCATTATGATATGTAGGTTATTTTTTTTGTTATGTCATCATATTTATTTAATAGCAAAATGTATAAATTTTGAAAAAGGAGTCAAACATGAAATTGAAAACAAAAATCAATATACAAAACACTAAAAATAAATATCCTTTAATAGGCTTTATTGCAAAGGGAACGTTAATTGCACTTTGTGTTTCACTTGTGCTTGTGCTTGTCTTTGCATTTATTTTAAAATTTACAAATATTTCAGATAGTGTTATCAATCCAATCAATCAGGTTATAAAGGGTATAAGCATTTTCTTAGGTGTTTTTATAGGACTTAAAAAATGTAAAGAATTGGGACTTGTAAGTGGTCTTTTGATTGGCTTTATTTACACATTGCTTGCATTCCTTGTTTTCTCATTGCTGAGCGGAAGTTTTGTTTTTGATATAACACTCTTAACCGACAGTGTATTTGGTGCAGTTATTGGGGCAATTTGCGGTATAATAAGTGTAAATATTAAAAAAAGTGCAAACTAAGTCTTAAATTTAATTGACATAGTCCTTTTAATTCTTTATAATTATGAAAGTAAGTTAAATTCTTGAATTTTATATTCATTTATTAAAAGGATTATAGATGTTAAAGAAATACTCAATAACAAATTTTGTTTTACTTGTTATAATAGCAATTTTAGGCATACTCTTAAGTGTATGTCCTTTTAATGTGCCTACAAGCACAGATAGATATAATGGTTTTGTTGGGGCTATTCAGCAGGGTATTGACTTAGGTGGCGGAGTTTCTGCCATTTATGAAGCAGAGCTTAACGGGACATCTTCAAATACAAACATTGCTGAAATTATTGACAATTCTTTAAATAAAATTGAAGATGGACTAAATCATAATGCTGACTTTTACGAGCTATTCGTTTCAAGACAGGGTGATAATAAGATTAGAATAGAAGTATCAAATACGCAAGATACTGATTATACATTTAGATATTTAGAAGATGGAAAACAAATTTTTATAACTCTAGACCAAGCTTCTGAAACTCTAACAAATCCTGAAGTTTATATTGAAAGCAATGAAATTCAAACCGCTTATGTTGGTTATGATTACAACAACAGCGTCTATACTGTTGTTCTTGAATTTACAAGAGATGGACAAAACAGCCTATCTTCGCTTTTAAATGATGCAGATGAAACAGGCAAAACTAGTGCTTACATCTATATCGACGAAGTTAATAGTGATAATTTGCTTTCAACAATTACAATAGATGATGCAGTAAATGATGACACTTTAACTTTCACAAGTTCTGATAGCACAAATTATAGTTCTTCTTCATCTACAGCAACACTAGAACTTGTATACTCAATTATTGGTGGTTCTTTAGGTGTTGATTTAACCCTTTTAGAAACAAGTTATATCAGCCCTGTGCTTGGAGAAAACACTCTTTTATATGCAGGTATTGCATCTATTGTAATTATCGTTTTAACTTTAGTGATGCTTTGCGTTAGATATGGACATTTGGGACTTCTTGGAAGTTTATCAATAATTTTCTATTTGATTTTGTTTGTATTCTTCATGCAAGCTATTCCATTTATTGTGCTAAAACTTTCAGCACTCTTTGGTTGCCTTTTTGCATTTGTGCTTGCGGTAATTTCAAACATAATTATCTTTGAGAAAATTAGAGAAGAATATGCTCTTGGCAGAAAGATTCATCTGTCTTTTAAGGGTGGTATTAAAAAGTCACTTTGGCCTATTCTTGACAGCCATATAATTATAGTTCTAGCAACTGCAATGCTTTGGATCTTTGCTCCTTCTGCATTGAAAGGTTTTGCTATAACTCTAATGCTTGGAACATTGCTTTCAGCTTTTGCTTCTCTTGTTATCACAAGATATCTTTTAAACATTTATCTTCCAATAAACAGCACAAAAGCAAAGAAATTGCATTTATATAGAGATAAAAATGTTAAAGAAATAAAGGAAGATGACAAGGCATCTCAAACTCAAAGTGAGCAAGAAACTTTAGTTACCGAAACCACAACAGGAGGTAACAACAATGAATAACACAAAAAATAAAATGCAATTAAATCAAAAAATAATAAACTCAAAATTTAATATAACTAAAAACTTTTTATATTTCTTAATTGTGCCTGCTATTATCATACTTGTTGGAATTATTCTTCTCTGCACTGTAGGCTTTAATTTAGGCACTGACTTTACAGGCTCAAGCACATTTAAAGTGTATGTAAACAACGAAAATGCACTTGGCGAAGAAATTGCAAGTTATAATCTTGACAATAAAGATGATTATAAGGCTGTTCGAGAAAAGATTGAACTTGTATTGGAAGACAACGGACTTTCTATTCGTGAATATCGCACAACAACTATAAATATAACAAGCTATCATGTATACAATGGACAGGCTATTGGAGTGGTTTATCAAAACACAGTCGATGATGCAAGCCTTATTGAAGCACAAAACAATGATATAAGAAGCAGTTTAATCACAGCCTTTGGCTACGCAAACTTTGATGAAGCTATTTCTAGCGTTGATTTCACGCCTTCAACTAGCTCTTATGGCTGGGCTATTGGAATTGTTGCAGGAATTGTATTTGCTTATATCCTTGTTGCTTGTTATATGGCTTTTAGGTATGACGTGTCCGCACTTGTTGTTGGGCTTATTCAAATTGCACTTGACCTATTCCTTACAATATCACTTATTTTGATTTGCAGATTAACTATCAACTTATCTATGGGAATAATATTATTCTCAACCTTGATTTTAACAATATTTAATTTATTCTATTTCTACTCAATGACAAAGAATAATATTAAATCTGGCAAACTTGCAAATATGAAAAATAATGCTGTTGCAAATGCAACTATAAAAGAGATAACTATGCCAAGAGCTGCAATCTACATTGTTTTGCTCATAATTGCTATTCTTTTCTCAGCGTTAGCAGTTGAAGGGGTAAGGGAAGTTGCACTTGGCATTATGCTAAGCATTATAACAACTTTCTATACTTCAGAATTTATTTTGCCAAGCTTATGGTCTACTTGTCATAGAAAGAAAGTTAAGAAAACTAATAAAAATTCCTAATTTAGCTTAGGAATTTTTTATTTTATTTATATTTTTATTGACATAAATTAATGTTTGTGTTATACTTTTTAAGTCATTGGACAAATATGCACTTATAGAATATTCTGTTGCAGTTGCCTAAAACTTGTTATACTTAAAAACTATACCGGGTATAACTTAAAAGATTTATTTCTGAGGTCGCAATTAGGAGCTAGAAAACTATAAGGAAGGACAAAAACAAAAGGAGGAATTTAAAATGTCAGTTATTTCAATGAAACAACTTCTAGAAGCGGGCGTTCACTTTGGTCATCAGACAAGAAAGTGGAACCCTAAGATGAAGAAATACATTTTTACTGCTAGAAATGATATTCATATCATCAATCTAGAACAAACTTCTGAGCAAATCGACAAGGCTTACCAATTCGTAAGAGATGTTGTTGCTTCAGGAAAAAATGTTCTCTTTGTTGGAACAAAAAAACAAGCCCAGGATGCAGTTAAAGAAGAAGCAGAAAGATGTGGTATGTATTATATCAACACACGTTGGCTTGGCGGATGCTTAACAAACTTCAAAACAATTAAGTCTAGAATTGAAAGACTTAACAAACTCAATCAAATGGAAAAAGTAGGGGAATTTGACCTACTTCCAAAGAAAGAAGTAACTCTTCTCAAAGCTGAAAGAGACAAACTTGAGAAAAATCTCGGCGGAATCAAAGAGATGAGAGATCTTCCAGGCGTAGTATTTGTTGTAGACCCTAACGTTGAACATATTTGCGTAAACGAATGCAAACTTCTTAATATTCCTATGGTTGGTCTTGTAGATACAAATGGAAACCCTGATCACATTGAATATGTTATACCTGGAAATGATGACGCTATACGCTCTGTAAAACTTATTGCATCAGCTATTGCAGACGCAGTTATTGAAGCTAGAGAAGGTGTTTCACTTAAGAAAGATGATTCTCAAGATGAAGATATCGATATTGAAAAGGTATTAGCAGAAACAAAGCCAAATCTTGAAATAGCAGAAGCTGGCGAAGAAAATCGTAGCAAAAAGCCTAATAAAAAGAAACCTGCAAAGAAAAAGTCAGAAGTAAAGAAAGAAAACAAAGAAGAATCAGCTGAAACAAAAATTGAAACAGCTGAAGCAAAAGAAGTAAAAGGAGAGTAGTTATGAATTTTACAGCTAAAGATGTTGCAGAACTTAGAGCAAAAACAAATGCAGGTATGATGGATTGCAAAAAAGCATTAACTGAGTGTGATGGTGATTTTGATAAAGCTATTGTATGGCTTAGAGAAAAGGGAATTGCCGCAGCAGCTAAAAAACAATCAAGAATCGCCTCTGAAGGTATAGTATCTGCCTATATTCACATGGGTGGAAAGATTGGCGTTCTTGTTGAAGTAAACTGCGAAACAGATTTCGTTGCTAAAACTGATGCTTTCCAAGAAATAGGACATGATGTTGCACTTCAAATTGCAGCAGCTGCTCCAAAATACGTTTCTATAAGCGAAGTCCCAGCAGAAGAAGTTGAAAAAGAAAAGGAAATCTTAAGAAACCAAGCTCTTAACGAAGGAAAACCAGCTCAAATCATTGAAAAAATGGTTGAAGGTAGAGTTAAAAAGTTCTATCAAGATGTTTGCCTTCTTGAACAACCATTTGTAAAAGATCCTAGCATGACTATTCAACAATATATCAATGAAAAGACACTTCAAATCGGAGAAAAAATCTCTATTAGAAGATTTGCTAGATTTGAAATGGGCGAAGGACTTGAAAAACGTCACGATAATCTTGCAGAAGAAGTTGAAAAACAAATGCAGGGCAAATAATTTATCTTATTTTATAGATATATTTAATAAAAATCCACTAGGTGCACTGGTGGATTTTTATTAAACAATAAAGATGTGCTTTTAACTAGCACATCCTTTATATTAGCCATAGAAATACAAGGGGAGTTTTAGGTTTATTGATGAAATAAAAACCACCAGATGCACTGATGGTCTTTGTTTATTCAATTACAGATAATTTATAATCACCCATTGTTATATTATTTCTTGCAATTTTAATAAGTTTGTCCCAATCGCTGTCGTCTTTATCAATCTTGCAAATTTGTATAACATCGCCGCGACTATGGTCAATCCACATTTTAAAATCTATGAAAAGTTCTGATGATTTTAAATTTTTTGAATTATATAGGTGATAGTCAAGCAGTCCAAAAGTTTTCTTTTTTGCAGTCATTTCATTTTCTATATAAGAGTTATAGACATATTCTTTCTTTTCAGCATTATATTTCAACTCGCCAAGTGGTAAATTTCTATAGTTATATACTAGCTTCATCATTGTCCTCCCGTTCTTGTTGTTCTTTTAGTTTTTCAGCAACTTTTTCGCATAAAAATTGGCTTCTTAATTTAAACATCAAATTTGCTTGGTCTTTTAATAATTGTGGCAGTTCTCCATATTTCTTTTCTGTATTTTCAAAAGCTTTAGAGAGCGGCTCATTGTCATTACTAAAATTATCAAATAAAAAATCTTGGAGTTCCTTTGAATATACAATCATGTCAATAATTTCATTGTCAATAGTTTCCATAGACTGTTTTGTTTGTTTAAATTTTATACTTCGTTTTGGGTTTGTTATATCAATAGTAGAAGTTTCTGTATGAATACCAAGTGCAACTGACTTAGAAAGTAATAATTCATTCAAGTGACTTATATTGTATTTATTCTTTAAGACGTCATGTTGATGTTTTATAACGCTTTCTTTAAAGTTCCAACAGAAGATATCTCCATTGTCAAATAGGGGTGCCATGAAAAATTGTCCAGTTTTTTCGTCATACAAAAAAGAAATATTATACCAATTTCTGTCTGATTGTGCTGTGAGATAATCAAGAATATACATCTTTTTTAATTGTAACATTATCTTATCAATATCAATAGAAACATCGCTCGTCAAACTTGAAAAACATAGCAGTGCTCTTTCGTAATTGTCGAGTGTATTGTCGGCAGAGAATTGTGTTCCATTAAAGTTATCATAGACAAAATTTCTTAAAAATTCAAGTAAGGAATAACCAGAAAATTCCATATATCCATTTGGGTTATAATTTTTTGACATCACACCATTATAGTCGTTCTCATCAGTGCGACAAATGGCGGGCACATACTCAACGCAAGGCACATTTATAACTTTACAAAGTTCACTAAACACAACTTCACCAATATCTTCAAAGGTTTTTACTTGTCCAGAACTGTCTCTGTTAGTTTTCTTAAACAACCATTTTTCATCAGGTGTATCTTCAAAAGAAAACCACATTTTATCTCTAGAACCTCGTAAATCAGTGGTATATACAAAATTTTTGCTATCAGACGTAATATCAATAATTTTTCTTTCCATAATATTCTCTCTAATATTATTATAAATTATTTATTTAGCCAAGTCAATATATGTTTCAATAAAATTATATATTTTGACTTAATTTAACAAAATTTAACAATTATAAAGTATTTATTTTTGATTTCTGATATCTTTTATTGACAAATCATTTTGTTTTTTTCTTGCTTTATAGTAAAATAAATTTGTAACATAAATTTTAAGGAGAAAATATATGAGCGAAATGATAGAAGAAATTGAACTTTCTTGTCAGGAAGAAATTGACAAGGCTGTCAACCATCAATTAGGTGAATACCTTGTAATTCGTGCTGGAAGGGCAAATCCACATATTCTTGACAAAGTTTATATTGATTACTACGGAGTGCCTACACCGATAAAGAATATGGCAAGTATCACTGTTCCTGAGGCAAGAGTTCTTGCAATATCAGTCTGGGACCAATCACAAGTTAAAAACGTGGTCAAAGCCATAACAGCCGCTGACTTAGGCGTAAACCCTAATGAAGATGGAAAAGTTATAAGACTTATCTTCCCAATACTAACAGAAGAGCGCCGAAAAGAAATTGTTAAATCTATTAAAAAAATAGCAGAAGAGACTAAAATTGCCGTTCGAAATGCAAGAAGAGACGCAATGGATATGATTAAAGACCTGGAGAAAAATGGCGAGATATCAGAAGACGAGCGTGATAGTTATGAGAATGAAATTCAGAAGATGGTTGATAAAGCTTGCGACCAAATAGATGAAAACTATAGAGCAAAAGAAAAAGAAATAATGGAAGTATAACTTAATTTAGTTCAAGTTTTCCATTTGTTTTTCGTATAATGTAATTAAAAGGAATTTTTATGGCAAACAAAATTTACAAAATACCTTCACATATTGCAATTATAATGGATGGAAATGGACGCTGGGCAACTAAAAGGGGACTTCCTAGAAATTATGGTCATAGAGAAGGTGTCAAGGCTATCGAAAGAACAATAGATGCCTGTTTGAAGTATGGAATAAGATACTGCACATTTTTTGCTTTTTCAACCGAAAATTGGAAAAGAAGCAAAGAAGAGATAGATGGCATATTTGAGCTATTACGGGAATACCTAAGGCAAAATAACGATTCATTTTTTGAAAAAGGAGTTAAGATTTCCTATCTTGGTGTCATAAATCCATTTCCTGAAGATTTAAAAAAAGCATTATTAGACACAATGGATAAAACAAAAGATTTCAATAAGTTGGAAGTCAATTTTGCAATCAATTATGGCGGGCGTGATGACATTGTAAGAGCCGTCAATAACCTTATACAAAATGGTTATACTAAAATAACAGAAAGCGATTTGCTGAATGCCTTAGACACAAAAAATCTCCCTGAACCTGATTTTGTTATTCGCACAAGTGGGGAAATGCGTATATCTAATTTCCTATTATATCAAATGGCATATAGCGAGTTATATTTTCCTAAAGTTTTGTGGCCAGATTTTAATAAAAAATATTTATTAAAAGCCCTAAAGGTTTATCAAAATAGAAACAGAAGATTTGGAGGGATTAAATGAAAACTAGATTATTGACTTCATTTGGAATTATCTTAGTCCTGGCTATCGCCTTTATTTTAAAGGTATTTGTTAGTGACTATTTCTTTGATGCTTTGATACTGATCATTGCTTGTTTTGCGTCCTTTGAAGCATCTAAACTTTTTACAAAAATGGGTAAATACAATAACCTTATTATGGCTATAGTTTATCCAATATTTTTAATGCTTATATTGCTTTTATGCTCAGCATATGATGCAAGCATCGGTATTGCCTATACACTAGTTATTGCCGTAGGTTCTCTTGTATTATTCTTTGCTATAACTTTTATCATACCGCTTATAACCTACAAGAAAACTAAAAATGAGTTAAAAACAAGGAATATGGACAAGTCTACATCTGTCGCAAAATATGCTATTATAAAAGCATTAAACACGGCTGTGGTATTCTTGTATCCTGCATTTTTACTATTATTTTTAACTCTCATCAACCATTTTGAAGACCTGTCATCATCTTTTACAGCTTTAACTGGCTTTGACGGCTGGGTATCATTCTTCGTTTTGCTATTTTCTTTCTTAATACCTATTTTCACAGACACATTTGCATATCTTATGGGCAGCTTGTTTGGCGGCAAAAAACTTGCTCCTAAGATTAGTCCTAACAAGACAATCTCAGGTTCAATAGGTGGAACAGTTTGGTGTGTTCTATTAACAGTGGCAATATTCTTCATCTTGGATTCAATTCCTTCTATAAGTTCAATCCTACTAGATGCAGGCATATCTGTATGGAAACTTACTATTATAGCTTTCATTGGCTCAATAATAAGTCAGCTCGGCGATTTATTTGAAAGCTATTTAAAACGCAGTGCTTCAGTTAAAGATTCAGGCAACCTGCTTCCAGGACATGGTGGTATGCTAGACCGCTTTGACTCATACGTTTTTGTTGCACCATATATGTTCCTTGCTTTTAGTATATTATTTTTGGTTTTGTAATAAGATATATTTAAAGATTTTAATTATATGTTTCCTAGAGAGGGTTAATGATAATATTGTATATCGTGCTAGCTATTGCAATTTTGCTTCTTATGGTTTTAATACATGAATTTGGACATTATTGCATAGGTAGAATGCTAAATTTCAAAATAACTGAATTTTCTGTTGGCTTTGGTAAAGCCATCTTTTCTCGAACTAACAAACGGGGCGAACTTATTTCACTCCGTATTTTTCCGTTAGGTGGATATTGTGCTTTTGCAGGTGAAGATGAAACAAATCCTGATGATAAAGATGCATTTACAAATCAAAAAGCATGGAAAAGAATTTTGGTATTTTTAGCAGGTGTTACATTCAACTTTGCAACTGCCGTTATTTTTTCTTTAATTCTTCTCTGCACTGTTGGTTATGACATACCACAAGTCGTGAATAGAATGGCAATAGATGGCTCAACTATTGAAAATATGGTTGATGGCAGCTTGGTCACAAATCTTGAGAACGTCCCAGAAGAACAGCAACTGCAAGCAGGCGACGTTATAATTTCTATAAATGGAGAAAAAATAGACTTTGCGTATGGCTCTAACTATAACGATTTAGTAAATGCTGAAATTTCCGAGCTAAATAACTTTCTTGATGGAGTAAGAGAGCGTGGCGAAGACGAAGTTGAAGCCTTTAGAAATTACGACACATTCCCTGCGGTTGTAAGAAGGGGAGATGAATACGTTGATGTTCAACTTGGTTTTTATCAGGTGCAAATTGAACGAACGACTAGCGAAGGCGATAATACAGAAAGTGAACCTGAGCTAGTTTACAGTTATTATTGGGATGTAAATGTAAAAGCCTATGTTCACACTTTCTGGGAAGGTCTTGAAAGGGCAGTTCCTTTTGCCTTTGGGCTTGCATGGGTTGTGTTAAAGTCATTGTGGCTTTTAATCACATTCCAACTGCCTATATCTTCTATCGGTGGACCAATAACGACTATTGCAACTATAGCAACTTACACACAAACAAACTTATCAAACATTTTGATTTTAATACCTTTGATTTCGGCAAATCTTGCCATCTTTAATGCCTTACCAATACCTGCTTTAGATGGTGCTCATGTTCTATTCACAACTATAGAGGCAATCAGAAAGAAGCCAATAAAACGCTCAACTGAGAATATGATTCATACTATAGGTTTATTCATACTATTTGGATTTGTCATTTTAGTTGACATCTTGCATTTTCTGTTATAAAATATTTCTTATGATAGATTTAGTTGAAGATATCAACAAACATTTTGATAATAAATATAACTATTTAAAACTATTAAGTATTGTGTTCGATTATAATCAAAAAATGTGCACAATAACTTTTTTATATCCATACAAAATGGAAGAGATACCAGACCAAGACAAAACAGAAATAGACGAGTATTTAAATCAACTTATATCACTTAATAGTATTCTTAAAATTAAATTTAAAAAGAGTTTTCTCGATGAAAAATTAGTGATTGAAGATGTTATTAATTTCTTTAAAGAAAATAAAAAGGGACTTATTCCTTACATTTCTCCAGAGAACATATCTTCAAGTTATAAAGACCAAGACGTTGAAGTAAATATTGCCTTTAACCAAGATGTTCTAGCGCTCATTGATGAATTTGAACTTAGATCGCAGCTAAAGGAATATCTCAGCAAACTTTACATAGCAAACTTTACAATAAATTTAATAGAAAATGAGGACACGCTGCCAGAAGAAATAGAGGCAGAAGATATTATTCCAACGCTTACAAAGGCAAGACGCTATACTGTAAATGTAGATAAAAAATTGATAGGCGGAGATATAATTCCAAGACCTGAATATATAAAAGATAACACAAAACCTAAAGTTTCAGTTATTCTGTCTGGCTTAATTTCTAACAAAAATCAAAAAAAATTCACGATAAAAAAGGGTAAAAGAGCAGGTGAAGAAAAGTCACTTTATACATTTAGTCTTAAAGATAGTAGCGGAAGTGTAGACTGCGTTTATTTTTGCCCAAAATCACATGAGAAAATTATGGAATCTCTTGACAACGACACATTGATTCTTGGTGTTGGGGATTTAAAATTAGGAATAAATGGAAAACTTACATATTATATAAGAAAGATATCTCTTGCAAGTCCATACATAGAAAAAGTGGTTGAAAACAAAACTATGAGCGTTGAAGATATCATTAAAAATCATAAACAGACCGTATTTCCAGATTTACTTCCTAGAAGCACTCAATCATTTCTCTTTGACCAAAAGGTCGTTTATAATGATTTTATAATGAAAAATAATATTGTCGTATTTGATATTGAAACAACAGGGCTAGATCCTGAGACCTGTGAAATCACAGAGATAGGAGCAGTTAAAATAGAAAATGGGGAAGTAACAGAAAGATTTTCTAGTTTTGCCAAACCTAAAAATCCTATTCCACTCGAAGTGCAAGAACTTACTAATATAACTAATGATATGGTAAAAGATGCACCTAAAATAGAAGATGTTATAATAGATTTCTATAATTGGACGCGGGGTTGCGTAATAAGTGGATATAATATCGTTGGTTTTGACCTAAAGTTTATAAAAAAGGTAACAAACAAACTTGGACTTCCTTTTGATAACACAGTAATTGATGCGTATATAGTCGCAAAACAGGCGAATATTCATCCAAGCAACTATAAGCTTGGAACAGTAGTTAAAACTTTAGGTTTAACTTTAACTGGTGCTCACAGGGCATTTAATGATGCTTATGCGACGGCTCAAGTTCTCATGGAATTAAACCGAAAAAAGCCTAAGGTGGACGTAAATACATAAATTAATTACATAAATCTATATTTTAAAACCTATTTAGAAAATAAGCTTATAAAAGCGATGCTAAAATTGAAAAATTTAAATTAAAAGAAATATAAAAAATTTTACAAATATACTTGATTTATTTTATTTGCTTTGTTATAATATAAGTAACTTGAAAGTGGGGAGCGGGCAGTTTTGCATCGCTCCCTGCTTCGTAAAATAGGGAGGAATTTATTTTGGCAAGTAAAGTAAAATCAATTTGCGAAGAAAAAGTTGTGCCTGTTATTGAAGAAATGGGGTATGATGTAGTAGAAGTTGAATACTCAAAAAAATCTGATGGCATGAATTTAATTTTCTACATTGACAAAGATGGTGGTGTTCAAATAGAAGATTGTGAAAAAGTTTCAAAAGCTATTGATGATCTTCTAGAAGAACTAAACCCAACTGATGATAGCCCTTATATCTTAAGTGTAAGTTCTCCGGGACTTGATAGACCACTCAAAAATGATAGAGACTTTAAACGAAATCTTAACAATGAGATTTCAGTCACACTTTTTGCAAAGATGGACGGCAAGAAAAAATTTGATGGTATTTTAAAAGCATATAATGAAAATGAAATAACCATCGAAGTAAACGGCAAAGAACAAATTATCGAAAGAAATAAAATTGCACATATTGTGCCTGTAATTAAATTTTAAGGAGACAAAAAATGATTAATAAAGATTTTTTCCAAGCATTAGATGATCTTGAAGCAGAAAAGAAAATTGACAAAGAAACATTCATATCAACACTTGAAACTGCACTTACATCTGCATATAAAAAGATGTATGGACAGGCAAAGTCAGCTATGGTTAAACTTAATCCAGAAAAAGCAACAATAAAAATTTATTCATATAAAACTGTTGTTGATGAAGTGCAAGACCCAGATAAAGAAATTTCACTTCAAGAAGCAAGACTTATTAAAAAATCATACAAGGTTGGTGATTTAGTTCAAACTGAAGAGTCTACAAAAGATTTTGGAAGAATAGCAGCTCAAACCGCAAAACAAGTTGTTATGCAAAAACTTAAAGAGATTGAAAGACAAATGGCTCTTTCTGAGCTCTCAGAAAAGGAAGACGAGCTTCTTACTACAATAGTTAAAAGAGTTGATAATGGAACTGTTTATGTTCAAATATCAAATACACATACTGAAGGTGTTATGCTTCCATCTGACCAAATTCCAGGTGAGAAATACAACGTTGGTGACAGAATTAAGGTATATGTAAAAAAGATTAAAGATTCATTTAAAGGAACACAAATTCAAGTTACGAGAAGTAATATTGGTTTTGTAAGAAAACTTTTTGAACTTGAAATTCCTGAAATTGCGTCAGGTGACATTAAAATAAAAAATATAGCACGTGATCCTGGCAATCGAACAAAGGTTGCTGTTTATACTGAGAAACAAAATATAGACCCAATCGGAACATGTGTTGGTTTTCATGGACAAAGAATAGACACGATCACTGCAGAACTTAACGGTGAAAAGATTGACTTAATTGAATATAGCGACGATCCACTTGAATATATTGCTAAAGCATTAAGCCCAGCAAAAGTAATAAGTGTTGAAACAAATGAAAGTTTGCATTCTTCACGAGTAATCGTTCCAGACGATAAACTATCACTTGCTATTGGTAAAAATGGACAAAATGTTCGACTTGCAGCTCGACTTACAGGCTGGAAGATAGAAGTTAAACCAGAAAGCTCTGTAGCATCACAAGTAGTAAAAGAACCTGAATACGAGCTTACTGAACTTAACGATGACGATGCATTTGAAGGCTTAAGCGACCTTGAAGATTTAGAAGAAATTTCGTCATTTGATGATGACGATGACAAGTCTGGTGAATAATGGAAGAGCGACTTAGAATGTGCATTGTTTGCCGCACAATGAAAGATAAAAGAGACCTTATTCGAATAGTAAAAGATAAGGAAGGGAATATCTTTGTTGACGAAACAGGCAAAAAAAATGGAAGGGGTGCTTACATTTGCAACAATCCAGAATGTTTCAATAAGTTGCAAAAGCAAAAAATATTAAATAAGACTTTTAAAACTAATGTTGACGAAAAAGTCTATGAAAAACTAAAGGAGACTATTGTTGAACATAGATAAAATAAAAGGTTATTTAAATATTGCAAAGAAAGCAGGATATGTTATAATAGGCGGAGAAAAACTAGAAAATTATAATAAAAAGTTGTATCTCGTCATTTATGACAAATCAGCACAGAAAAACACTTTAAAAATAGTAGAAAAAATCAAAGATAAAGATATAAAAACCATAGAACTTGAAAATCTAGAAACTTTGATAAATATAAATAATTGTAAAATTATTGGCATAAAAAATAAAAATTTAAGCGATATAATAATAAACTTAATGAATGAATAAAAGGAGCATATACTGTCTCTTATACACATCTGACGCTGCCGACGATAAGGCTCGTGTAG
>ERZ1090861.65-NODE-65-length-70622-cov-8.099650_pt1 | contig 70622 bp, 77 predicted proteins | sample MGYA00478482_ERZ1090861 | MGnify/ENA primary metagenome ERZ1090861 (study PRJEB33644, sample SAMEA5815744) | chicken gut metagenome | biome: Chicken; feature: Gastrointestinal Tract; material: Caecum | place: Ireland | collected 2019-01-01 | study: A study of the... | reverse complement strand
GCGTTCGTCTGCGGCGAGGAGACCGCGCTCATGACCAGTATAGAAGGGCATCGAGGCGAGCCTCGCCCCCGTCCCCCGTTCCCTGCGGTCAAGGGACTTTTCGGCAAACCCACCATCCTCAACAACGTCGAAACGTGGGCGAACGTCAATCCAATAATCATGAACGGAGCCGCATGGTTCTCGTCGATCGGCACGGAATCGTCGTCGGGCACCAAGGTCTTTGCGCTCGGAGGCAAGATCACCAACGTAGGACTTGTCGAAGTGCCGATGGGGACGACGTTGCGCGAGATAGTGGAAGAGATAGGCGGCGGCATCCCCGGAGGAAAGAAGTTCAAGGCGGCGCAGACGGGCGGACCGTCGGGAGGATGTATCCCCGCGTCCTGCATAGATACGCCGATCGATTACGACAGTCTTATAGCCATCGGGTCGATGATGGGCAGCGGAGGTATGATAATCCTCGACGAGGATTCGTGCATGGTGGACATCTCCAAGTTCTATCTCGAATTCACCGCCGACGAGTCGTGCGGTAAGTGTACGCCGTGCCGCATAGGCACAAAGAGGCTTTTGCAGCTGCTCACCAAGATCACCGAGGGAAAAGGCGAGCCCGAGGATCTGGACAAGATAGAGGAACTTGCCAATCACATGAAACAGTCGTCGCTGTGCGCGCTCGGGCAGTCCGCGCCCAACCCCGTGCTGTCTACGATGAGATATTTCCGCGACGAATACGAGGCTCATATAGTCCGCAAAGAGTGCGAGGCGAAGGTGTGCAAGGCTTTGATGAGCTATTACATAGATCCGGACAAGTGCCGCGGCTGTACGCTGTGCGCCCGCAACTGCCCGGTCAAGGCGATAAGCGGCGCCGTCAAACAGCCGCACGTCATCGACAGGACCAAGTGCGTCAAGTGCGGACTGTGCGAGAGCAACTGCAAATTCGGCGCGATAGAGAGGAGGTGACGGTATGGAAAAAATCAAAGAAAAGATGGTCAATCTCAAGATCAACGGCATAGCCGTCACCGTTCCCGAGGGGACGACGATATTGCAGGCGGCGCGCAAGGCGCATATAGAAATACCGACGCTGTGCTTTCTCAAAGACGTGAGCTGCGTGGGGTCATGCCGTATGTGCGTGGTAGAGGCTACCGGCGCGAGAGGACTGGTCGCCGCGTGCGTCTATCCGGTGGCGGAGGGCATGGAAGTGCGTACCAATACGGATAAATGCCGCCGTTCGCGCAAGCTCACGCTCGAACTTATATTGAGCAAACACAAGAAGAAGTGTCTGTCGTGCGAGCGCAATCACAACTGCGAACTGCAAAAGCTGTCCTTGGGTTACAGCGTGGACGAGGACAGATTCAAGGGCGAAGATTTCGTGCTTCCGATAGACGCGTCCACTCCGTACGTGGTCCGCGACAACGACAAGTGCATCAACTGTATGCGCTGCGTTGCGGCGTGCGCCAAACAGAGCGTCAATGCGATCGGATCCATAGGCCGCGGTTTCCACGTGCATATAGGCAGCGCGTTCGACAGACCTCTGTCCGATTCGCCGTGCGTGGGATGCGGACAGTGTATCGTCGCGTGTCCCGTCGGCGCTCTGTCCGAGAGGACGACCGTGGACGAGGTCTGGGCTGCGCTGTCGGAACCTACCAAGCAGGTGGTGTTCTTTACCGCTCCGTCCATAAGGGCGACGTTGGGCGAAGCGTTCGATATGCCCGTGGGTACGAACGTGGAAGGCAAAATGGTCGCCGCCATCCGAAGGCTCGGCACGGACGCGGTGTTCAATATGGACGTCACCGCCGACCTTACGATAATGGAAGAGGCGAGCGAGCTGATAAACCGTATCAAGACCGACAAGCCTCTGCCTATGTTCACCTCGTGCTGCCCCGGATGGATCAAGTTCGTCGAGCAGACGTATCCGGAGATGATACCTCATCTCTCCACGTGCAAGTCGCCTCAGCAGATGTTCGGCGCTTTGCTCAAAAGCTATTGGTGCGAAAAGAACGGCGTCGACCCGCAAAATCTTTATGTGGTAAGCGTTATACCGTGTACCGCGAAAAAATACGAGTGTACGCGCGAGGAGATGAAAGACGACGTCGACGCGGCTCTGACGACGCGTGAACTGGCTCGGATGATCAAGACCGCGGGTATCAAGTTTACCGAGCTTCCCGACGAGGAATTCGACAACCCGTTCGCCGTGGCGACGGGCGGCGGAGCGATATTCGGCGCGACGGGCGGCGTCATGGAGGCGGCTCTGCGCGCCGCCGCGCATATGCTCGACGGCAGTTTCGAAGTTCTCGATTTCTTCGGAGTGCGCGGATCCCAGCCGATAAAAGAGGCGACGTACCTCGTCGCGGGACATCCGATAAAGGTCGCGGTCGCTTCGGGGCTTGCCAACGCGCGCAAGATAATAGAGCAGATCAAGTCGGGCGAGAAGAAGTACGACTTCGTCGAGATAATGGCTTGCCCGGGGGGCTGCGTCAACGGAGGCGGACAGCCCACGCTGTCGGACAGCGTGCGTAATTCGACCGAACTTAAAGAGGCGCGTGCGAAAGCGCTTTACGTGAGCGATGCCACCAACGAACTGCGCAGGTCGTCCGATTCTCCCGTCATGAGCGTGATCTACGACGATTACTTCGGGTTCCCCAACAGCAGCAAGGCGCATAAATTGCTCCACACTACGTACAAGCCGAACAAGAAGATCTAAAAGCGGTGAAAACGACCCCCGGCGAAAGTCGGGGGCTTTTTTACGTCGGCACGGTACATTACGTCGGCACGGAACATTACGTCGGTGCGGGACAGACCGGGAAGTGGCGCACAGCGTTGCCGCAGCGATAAAAAGCCGCGGGAGCTCCCGCGGCAGAGATCGCGACAGAGGGGTCAGTACAGGGTAAGACTGCCGCTTTCTTTAAGACCTTCGAATCCGTGACTGCGCAGATATTCGTAGACGATTATCGCAACGCTGTTGGCGAGATTGAGAGAGCGGGCATTCGCGCGCATGGGTATGCGGATACACGAAGAATAGTTTTCGTGTAGCAGATCTTCGGGAAGACCCTTGGTCTCTCTGCCGAAAAACACATAGCAGTCTTTATCGAAACCTATTTCCGAGTATACGTGTTCCGACTTGGTCGACGCAAACAAAAATTGCGTGCCCGTGTTGATAGAAGTCGCTTTTACGTCTGCGGGCACGTTTCCGCTGTCGGCGGCTTTGTCGCCGAAGTTGGCTTTGAGGAACGCGTGCATATCGGGATATCTGCGGACGTCCGATATCTCCCAGTAGTCGAGGCCGCTGCGTTTGAGATATTTGTCTTCCCAACTGAATCCGCACGGCTCTATCACGTGCAGCACGGCGCCTGTCGCGGCGCAGGTGCGGACGATATTGCCCGTGTTGTTGGGTATCTCCGGGTTGACGAGAACGACGTTGATCATGACAGCGCCTTTTCCAGCAGGCCGATCGAGAAAGCGAGCCTGGACAAGGTCTCCTCTTTGCCCAACAGCTCCGCCATTTCGGTCGCGCCGCCGGGTGTGGTCGCGGCGCCTGTGATCGCCAGTCTGAGCGGGAGATATATCTGACCGCTCTTGTGGCCCTCTCTCTCGGCGAGGGCGTTGAGTTCGGCTTTGAGATCTTCGTCGGTCCAATCGTCGACGGAGGGCAGGACTTTGGCGCAGGCGCGCAGGACTTCGAGCGCGAGAGACTGCGTTATCTTCATCTTCTTATGTTCGAACATCGCGGTGTCGTATTCGCCGAACGAGCGCAGACACTCGACCTTTTCGGGTATTTCCGAGAATATCTCCACGCGGGGTATCAGCAGTTTTGCGACCTTGATATAGTCGAATCTGCCCGCGACCGCGCTTGCGTCGAGGAAAGGTCTTGCCTTTTCGACGAATAGTTCGGGCGTCATTTCCTTTATGTACTCGCCGTTGAGCCACTTCATCTTGGCTTCGTCGAATATCGACGGGGATTTGGATATGCCGTCCACGTCGAACAGCTCCGTCAGCTCGTCCATCGACAGCTTTTCGCGGTTATCCTTGGGGCTCCAGCCGAGCAGAGCGATATAGTTGACGATGGCTTCGGGCAGATATCCCTTGGCGAGGAAGTCTTCGAAATTGGCGTCGCCGTAACGTTTGGACAGCTTGCGCTGAGCGTCCTTCATTATTGGCGGCAGATGCATATAATGAGGTCTTTCCCAGCCGAACGAGTCGTAAAGCAGATTGTATTTGGGCGTGGACGACAGATATTCCATACCGCGTATGACGTAGTTGATCGCCATGAGATGGTCGTCAACGACGTTGGCGAAATTGTACGTCGGCATTCCGTCCGACTTGATAAGGATATTGTCTTCCATATCCGCGTTGGGCACGCTGATGCGTCCGAATACCATATCGTCGTATTCGCTTACGCCCTCGGTGGGTACGTTTTGTCTGATCACGTAAGGTTCGCCCGCGGCAAGCTTTGCGGCGACCTCCTCTTTTGTCAGCGACAGACAGTGTTTGTCGTATTTGTGTACTCCGTTCTCGCCGCCGAGGGAGGCGAGCCTCTCTTTGGAGCAGAAGCAGTAATACGCGCCGCCCGTTTCCACCAGCTTTTTCGCGTATTCGAGATACAGAGGTTTGCGTTCGCTCTGGATATAAGGACCGTATCCGCCGTCTTTGTCGGGGCCCTCGTCGTGCGTTATCCCCGCGGTCTGCAAAGTGCGGTATATCACGTCCACCGCGCCTTCCACATAGCGTTCGCGGTCGGTATCCTCTATGCGCAGTACGAAGGTGCCGTTGTGTTTTTTGGCGTAAAGATAGGCGTAAAGACACGTGCGCAGGTTGCCTATATGCATAAAGCCCGTGGGGGAAGGGGCGAATCTCGTTCTCACTTTTTCCATAAAAACCTCTTTGGTCGTATTCTACGGCTAATATGATACCACACGCGCGGCGGAAATAAAAGAGAAAAAGAGCATTTGGGCGAAAAGCCCGCGGCGGGAGCTTTGCGGAATACCCTTCGCGCCCGCGCGCATACTATCAAAGAAAAGTATTTTTCGACACAATGCGCTTTTACGGTTGACAAAGCCTCGGGCATTGGTTACAATAGGGATACATGCGATATTAACGGAGTATCCATGCAAATATTCGGACCTCCCGCAAGGGGTCATGGCCACGGACAGCCGGGTCCACTGCCGAACGCAACGCAAGTTGCCTTATTGTGATCGAGCTCAGCTCGGTCTTATGAGTTGGTTACTTAATAACCGGTGCGAAAGCACAAACCGCTTGTAAAACAATCAATAAGAGTAGTAAAAGTGTATTTGCTATATAGACTCTGCGCATTATCCATGGACCGGCTTCGCGTCGGGGAGCGGCGATTGTTTTACGGGCGATATGCGGACGGCATATCGCTTTTTCCATGGAGAGAGGAGAGTTGCTTATGGGAGAGAAGCTCAAGCTGTACGGGTTCAACAACCTGACAAAGTCGCTCAGCTTCAACATCTACGACGTCTGCTACGCCAAGACCGCGCGCGAGCAGCGCGATTACATCGCCTACATCGACGGACAGTACAATTCCGAGCGTCTTACCAATATTCTGACGACTCTTACCGATATGATAGGCGCAAAGGTGCTGAACATAGCCAGTCAGGATTACGATCCGCAGGGAGCGTCCGTTACCGTTCTCATAGCTGAGAACACGATGGTCCCCGCAGGGGAAACGCAGCTTGCGCATCTCGACAAGAGCCACGTCACCGTGCACACTTATCCCGAATTCCACCCCGAAACTTCGCTCGCGACGTTCCGCGTCGATATCGACGTGGCGACCTGCGGAGAGATCACGCCGCTTTCCACGCTCGACTATCTTATAGGATCGTTCGATTCGGACATCATATCTCTGGACTATCGCGTCAGAGGCTTTACTCGCGACGTGGACGGGCGCAAGCTGTTCATGGATCACGACGTCACCTCCATACAGGACTATATAGCGCCCGAGACGCTGCGCCGCTACGACGCGGTCGATATCAACGTCTATGAGGCGAACATATATCACACCAAGATGATGGTCAAAGACATCGATCTGCAAAATTATCTCTTCAAGACGGACGTATACGAGCTTCCGCCCCGTACGCGTCTTGAAATAATGGACAATCTGCGCCGCGAGATGATAGAGATATTCAGCGGACGCAACGTGTTTTCTTCCCGCAAATGAAAAAGCTGTCGCAGACGAGCGCGCCGATATACGAGGCGTTGCAGGAGATGAAGAGCATGCGGCTGGTGCCGTTCGACGTTCCCGGTCACAAGAGGGGCAGGGGCAATCCCGAATTGACCGAGCTGCTCGGACAGAAGTGCGTGAGCCTCGACGTCAATTCGATGAAATGTCTTGACAACCTCTGTCACCCGGTATCGGTGATAAGGGACGCGGAGATGCTTGCCGCGGAGGCGTTCGGCGCGCACGGCGCGTTCCTCATGGTGGGAGGGACCACTTCCGCCGTACAGACGATGATACTCACCGTTTCGAGGCGGGGAGAGAAGATAATCCTGCCGCGCAACGTCCACCGCAGCGTTATGACCGCGATGGTCCTCAACGGCGCGGTCCCCGTTTACGTCGATCCCGAGACCGACGACAGACTCGGGATCTCGCTCGGCATGAGCGTCGCCGCGGTCAGAAAGGCGATCGCGGACAACCCCGACGCCAAAGCCGTTCTTGTCAACAATCCCACTTATTACGGTATTTGCAGCGATCTTAAAGCGATAGTCGGACTTGCCCATGCGGCGGGCATGCTGTGCATAGTGGACGAGGCGCACGGCACGCATTTTTATTTCGGCAAAGATATGCCCGTCTCGGCGATGGCGGCGGGCGCGGATATGGCCGCCGTGTCGATGCACAAGTCGGGCGGTTCGCTCACGCAGAGCTCGCTGCTTCTCACGGGGCCGTCCATGCAGGACGGATACGTCCGCCAGGTCATAAATCTCACGCAGACGACGAGCGCTTCCTATCTGCTGTTGTCCAGTCTGGACATATCGCGCCGCAATCTCGCGCTTCGCGGAGAATCGGCGTTCGGCGAGGTGGTGCGCATGGCGCGTTACGCACGCGATGAGATAAACGATATCGGCGATTACTACGCCTTCGGCAAGGAGCTGGTCAACGGGGATTCGGTCTACGACTTCGACGAAACGAAACTGTCCGTCAATACTCTCGACGTGGGACTTGCGGGCATCGAGGTCTACGACAAACTGCGCGACGATTACGATATACAGATAGAATTCGGCGATCTGGGCAATATATTGGCATATCTCTCGATAGGCGACCGTGAGCGCGACATAGAAAGACTGGTCAGCGCGCTCGCCGAGATACGCAGGCTGGACAAGCGTTCCAAGGCGGGGCTGATGAAATACGAGTATATTGAACCGATCGTGGCGATGAGCCCCCAGGACGCGTTTTACGCCGACAAAGAGGAAATGCTGCCTCTCGACAGGACCGAGGGCAGGATATGCAGCGAGTTCGTCATGTGCTATCCCCCCGGGATCCCGATACTCGCGCCGGGAGAGAGGATCACGAAGCGCATACTCGACTATATAAAATATGCGAAAGCGAAAGGCTGCCAGATGACGGGACCGGAAGATCCCGCGATCGAGAAACTGAACGTAGTCACGGAGTGAGACGGATATGGATTTTTGGTTTTCCGAACAGCATACCAAGGACGTAAAACTGTCGATAAGGGTAGACAGACAGCTTTACAGCGGGCACAGCGACTATCAGAGGATAGACGTATTCGAAAGCCCCGAATTCGGCAGGTTTCTTGTGCTCGACGGCTATATGATGCTCACGCAGAAGGACGAATTCATCTATCACGAGATGATCACTCACGTCGCAATGGCGGTACACCCCCGCGTGCGCAGAGTGCTGGTCATCGGCGGCGGCGACGGAGGCGCGGTCAGGGAGCTGTGCCGTTACGACGATATAGAGCATATCGATCTGGTCGAAATAGACGAGCAGGTAGTGGAGGTCAGCCGAAGGTTTTTTCCCGAAACGACCTGTTCTCTCGACGACCCGAGAGTGAGCATAATGTACCGCGACGGACTGCGTTTCGTCCGCGGCTGCAAGGACGAATACGACCTGATAATAGTGGACAGCACCGATCCTTTCGGACCGGGCGAGGGACTGTTCACGCGCGAATTTTACGGCAACTGCTACAAGGCGCTCAAAGAGGACGGCATCATGATAAATCAACACGAAAGTCCGTTCTACAAAGAGGACGCGCTCGCGTGTCAGAGAGCGCATAAGCGGATAGTGGAGACGTTTCCGATAGGCAAGGTATACCAGGCTCATATCCCGACCTATCCGTCCGGGCACTGGCTGTTCGGTTTCGCGTCCAAAAAATATCATCCTCTGCGCGATCTCGACGAAAAACGCTGGAACGCGCGCGGGCTGAAATGCGGCTATTACACGACGATGCTCCACAAGGGGGCGTTCTATATACCGGCATACGTGGAGGAGCTTTTGAAAAATGTTGAACAGGCAGATTGATTCTTTCATGGGCTGCGGCTGCGAATATCCGGACGCCGATACGGTGCTGTTCGGCGCGCCGTACGACGGAACGACTTCGTTCCGTCCCGGGACGAGATTCGGCCCTTCCGCGATAAGAGGCGAATCGTACGGGTTGGAAGAATACAGCCCCTATCTGGACGCGGAACTGTCGGACGTCAGAGTTTTCGACAGCGGGGACCTCGATCTGCCGATGGGCGATACCTCGGCGGTCCTGGACATGATAGAAGAGAGGACGGCGCTGATACTGAAAGACGGCAAGCGTCCGTTCATGATCGGGGGAGAGCACCTCGTTACGTTGGGCGCGGTACGCGCCGTTGCGGCAAAATATCCCGATCTTCACATCGTCCACTTCGACGCTCACGCCGATCTGCGCGACGACTATCTCGGAGTGAAATTGTCGCACGCGTGTGTGTTAAGGCGCTGTTACGATATTCTGGGCGACGGCAGGATAAACCAGTTCGGGATACGTTCCGGCGACAAGTCGGAGTTCGTCTTCGGTAAAGGCAGAGTGTACACCGAAAGGTTCGGTTTCGACACGCTGGAGAGCAGATTGGCGGAATTGAAGGGCAAGCCCGTATACTTCACGCTCGATCTGGACGTGCTCGATCCGTCGGTCTTCCCGGGAACGGGCACTCCCGAACCGGGGGGAGTGAGTTTCGACGCTCTCCGCCGCGCGGCGATGCTCGTCGCAAAGGAGGCGGACGTGGTGGCTCTGGACGTCAACGAACTCAGCCCTCATTACGATCGGAGCGGCGTATCTACCGCCGCGGCTTGCAAGATCGTGCGCGAACTTCTCATCGCGCTCGGCATATAATCGGCATACAAGGAGAAACGACAATGGCAAAAGTTTTGATCATCGGCTGCGGCGGCGTCGCTTCCGTCGCGATCGCAAAATGCTGTATGAACAGCGACGTCTTCGGCGAAATAGTCATCGCCAGCCGCACCAAGTCCAAGTGCGACGCTCTCAAAGCCAGACTCGAAGGAAAGACTTCGACGAAGATATCCACGGCGGAGATAGACGCGGACGATCTCGACGCTCTCTGCGAGCTTATCCGTTCGTGCAAGCCCGATCTTGTGATGAACATCGCGCTCCCTTACCAGGATCTGACCGTCATGGACGCGTGCCTTGCGTGCGGCGTAGACTATATGGATACCGCCAATTACGAACCCGAGAACCTCGACGATCCCGTCTGGAAAGCGCGCTACGAAAAGAGGTGTAAGGAGGAAGGATTCACCGCGCTGTTCGATTATTCGTGGCAGTGGGATTACAAGGACAAATACAAGGAGGCGGGGCTGACCGCGCTGCTCGGATCGGGGTTCGATCCCGGGGTCACGCAGGTGTTCTGCGCCTACGCCCAGAAGCATCTTTTCGACGAGATAGAAACCATCGATATATTGGATTGCAACGGCGGCGATCACGGCTATCCGTTCGCGACGAATTTCAATCCCGAGATCAATCTGCGCGAGGTGTCCGCTCCCGGTTCTTACTGGGAAAACGGCAAATGGATAGAGATCCCTCCGATGAGCATAAAGCGCGAATACGATTTTGACGGAGTCGGGATGAAAGATATGTATCTGCTCCATCACGAGGAGATAGAGTCCCTCGCCAGAAACATAAAGGGCGTCAAGAGGATCAGGTTTTTCATGACGTTCGGGCAGAGCTATCTCACGCATATGAAATGTCTGGAAAACGTGGGCATGCTGTCCACTTCGCCGATAAACTACGAGGGCAGGGAGATCGTGCCGATACAGTTCCTCAAAGCGTTGCTGCCCGATCCCGCATCGCTCGGTCCGCGCACCGTGGGCAAGACCAATATCGGATGTATATTCACGGGCGTCAAGGACGGAAAGAAGAAGACCGCTTACATTTACAATATCTGCGACCATCAGGAGTGCTACAAAGAGGTCGGCTCTCAGGCGATATCGTACACGACGGGCGTTCCCGCAATGATCGGAGCCAAGATGATATTGACAGGTAAGTGGAACAAAAAGGGCGTGTTCACTCCCGAAGAGTTCGACCCCGATCCGTTCATGGACGAGCTGAACAAGAACGGGCTGCCGTGGCAGATAGAAGAATCTCCCGATCTCGTAGACTGATGCGCACGCCGTATTTTCTGATAGAGGAGAGCAAGATCGTCCGCAATCTGGAAATACTCGCGGACGTAAAGCGCAGGACGGGGTGCAAAATACTGCTCGCGCAAAAGGCGTATTCCGCATTTTTCACTTATCCGCTGATAGCGGGATATCTGGACGGGACCGCCGCGAGCGGACTGTACGAAGCGAGGCTTGGCAAGACGGCTTTCGGCAAGGAAACGCACGTGTTTTCACCCGCTTACAACGATGAAGAGTGGGACGAACTGATGCTTTACGCCGATCACGTTATCTTCAATTCGCCGACACAGGCACGTAAATTTTTGCCGAGAGCGAAAGCCGCTGGCAAACAAGTCGGGCTGCGTCTTAATCCGGAATGTTCCACGCAGGAAGGACACGGGATATACGATCCGTGCGGCAAGTATTCGAGATTGGGTACCACTAAGGCGAATCTTGACGCGGAGACGGCGGATATGCTGGACGGAGTGCATATGCACACTTTGTGCGAACAGGATTCGGACGCGCTCGAAATTACGGTCGCGGCGCTCGAAGAGAAGTTCGGCGACGTGCTGAAAAAGGTGAAATGGATCAATCTCGGCGGAGGTCACCACATCACGCGCGAGGGGTATGATATCGAAAGACTGGTACGTACGGTGAACGGACTTGCGGACAGATACGGCGCGCAGGTCTATCTCGAACCGGGCGAGGCGGTGGTGCTGAACGCGGGGCAGTTGGTCTGCCGCGTGGAGGACATAACGGACAACGGCATGAAGATAGCGATCCTCGACGCGTCGGCGGCGTGTCATATGCCCGACGTCATAGAGATGCCTTACCGTCCGCCTTTGCAGGGAAGCGGGCTGCCCGGCGAGAAAAAATATACCTACCGACTGGGCGGACCGACTTGCCTTGCCGGCGACGTGATAGGGGACTATTCGTTCGACAGACCTCTTCGGGTCGGCGATATCCTGCGTTTCGATGATATGGCGCTGTACACAATGGTAAAGACCAATACCTTCAACGGTATGCGGCTTCCGTCCATATGCCTGGAACGATCCGACGGCTCGGTCGAAACGGTAAAGGAATTCGGTTACGAAGATTTTGCGGGGAGATTGGGATAACCGCGGTTTTTTCGGCATACGGTGATAAGTATCGGGCGGGCAAAAGTATGCGTCCGCTTGACTTGCCGCACGCGCGGTATTATAATCGAAATATAAACGCAAGGAGGGCAAATAATGGGATTCTTTGATTTTCTCGGAAGACAATTTCGCAAGGTCATACAGTGGGAGAGCGATGACCCGAATACGATAGTGTGGAAGTATCCCCTGGAGAGAAAGGAGGAGTTTATGCGCAACTCCGTTCTCGTCGTCAGAGAGGGTCAGAAAGCCATGTTCATACGCGAAGGCAAACTTGCCGACGTATTCGGTCCCGGCACCTACAAACTGGACGATCTCAAAAATATACCGCTTCTCACCGCTCTTTACAACTGGAAATACGCTTGGGAAACTCCTTACACCGGCGATATGTATTTCATATCGACCAAGCAGTTCATAGACAACAAATGGGGCACGTCCAACCCCGTAATGATGCGCGACAAGGAATTCGGCATGGTCCGCATCAGAGGATACGGCGTATATTCGTTCGGCGTCGGTACTCCGACCGCCGCGATGAGCGAACTGTTCGGTTCGATGGGCGAGCTGACCGTCAAAGACGTGGACGACTATTTCAAGAAGATAATCGTTTCCGAACTCAGCAGCGCGATAGCCGAATCGGGTATCCCCGCGATAGATCTCGCGATGCACTACGACGATCTGTCCGAGATAACCCGTCAGAAGATGGCGGACGATTTCGCCAAACTCGGCATCGAGATCAAGGGACTGTATATCGAGAACATCTCTCTGCCCGAAGAGGTCGAGAAGATGATGGACAAGCGCACGTCCGTCGGCGTGATGAACGGCGCCATGCAGGGCTATGCCCAGATGCAGTCCGTCGAGGCAATGCGCGACGCGGCGAAGAACCCCGGAGGGCTCGCCGGCGCGGGCGTGGGTATCGGCGCAGGTCTGGGTATCGGCAAGATGTTTGCGGACGGCATGAGCAATATCGGCGCGGAAGAAGATAAGGCGGTCTGCCCGCACTGCGGCGCAAAGGTGCGCAAGAGCGCAAAATTCTGTCCCGAATGCGGCAAGTCGATGGCTGTCGATACCGCGGAATGTCCGAATTGCCACGCGGCAGTCAAAAAAGGCGCGAAGTTCTGTCCCGAATGCGGTCAGGCTCTTAAAAAAGTCTGCCCCAAGTGCGGCAAGGAAGCGAAGGGCGGCGCAAAATTCTGTCCCGAATGCGGCGAGCCGCTTAAATGATGAGCGAAGAAATCGAAAATCTCGGCGCGGAGAGCGAAAAGATATTGCCGTCGGAGGCGGCGAAGGTGGAGTCGGAGACTTACAAGTGTCCTTCGTGCGGTAATTTTCTCAAATTCGATCCCGCGGCGCAGAAACTGAAATGCGAGTATTGCGGGACGGAGAGAGATATCGAGCCCAAGCCCGCGCAGGAGTTGTTCTATACCGCTCTGTCCGAACAGGGATACAGCGAATGGGGCGCGGTGAAATCCTACAAGTGCCCCGAATGCGGCGCTATGACGTTGCTCGAGAAATACGAAACCACTACGGTGTGTCCGTTCTGCGGGGCGCCCAATATTCTCGAAAGGGACGAGCTGCCGGGGCTGAAACCCAATGCCGTACTGCCTTTCAAAGTGCCGCAGGAAGAAGCTAAGACCTGTTTCCGCAAATGGCTGAAAAAGAAATGGCTCGCGCCGTTCGCGCTCAAAAAGGAAGCCAAGATCACCAAGATGCGCGGCGTGTATATCCCGATATGGACTTTCGACAGCAACGTATCGGCGAATTACGAGGCGCGTCTGGGCAAGACCTACACCACGACCGTCGGTTCCGGCAAGAACAGGCGTACGGTGACGAGGGTGAGATGGTTCAACGTCAGCGGATCCATCGGATCGTCGTATAACGATATACAGGTCGAAGCGAGTCAGTATATCGATCCGTCCGCGCTCAGGAAGATGTCGGGGTTCGATACCGTCAACGCCGTCGGATACGACGACGATTATCTTGCGGGATTTTCCGCCGAAAGGTATTCCTTGGGATTGGACTCGGGGTGGGAGAGCGCGCAGCAGACTATCGTAAGCGATCTCAAAAGACAGATACGCGCGCGCTATCCGCAGGCGGATCGTGTGGATTATATCAACGTATACCCGATATATTCCGGCACGACCTACAAGTACGTGCTTTCGCCCGTATGGGTGAACAGTTACCGTTACCGCAAAAAGATGTACGGCTGCGTCGTCAACGGCAGGAACGGCAACTCCGTCGGCAAGGCTCCCGTGTCGCCCGTCAAGGCGTCTTTGCTGGGCATAGTGATAGCGGCGGCGGTCGCGGCGATCGGGTATCTTATCTATCTGTATATGTTCTGACGGTGTGAAAACGCTTGCAAGTCGGGGCTTGCGGTGGTATAATTACGACAATCCCGACAAAAATACTATGAATTGAAGGGACTACAAGGAGGTCACTATGAAAATAACCAAAGATATGCTCATTGCGGACGCGCTCAAGTGCGGGAACGCGGAAGAGATAGCCAACGTGCTTTTCAGCGTGGGCATGCACTGCCTCGGCTGCGCGCTCGCTCACAACGAGACCGTAGAAGACGCGGCTGCCGTCCACGGCGTGGACGTTGACGCTCTCGTCGACAAACTCAACGAAGCGGCAGAGAAATAACGACGGCGCATATCCGTCGCGATAAAGGGCGCGGGTCGCAAGGACCGCGCCCTTTCGCTTGCGGAATGCGATCGGGCGGAAACGGTCGGAAAAGGATCTTATATTTATTACAATATATATTGTATCGCGGCGATTGCGGAGCAGACGCTCGCGCGGTTTTTCCCGAATGCGGCGAGACCGTTTTGAAAAATATCGCAAAATGATCGATAAATACGTTGACAAACGCCGCTAGCGGGAATATAATATGATTGAACAGTTGAAGAAGTGTTCAAATGATGAGGCAAGATGGAAAACGAAAAGGACATTACCGACACGATAGAGGAGATCAGGGACAGACTGCCGTCCGACGACGTGATACGCGAATTGGCGGATCTGTTCAAGATGTTCGGAGATCCGACCAGGGCGAAGATACTCGGATGTCTGCAAATTCGCGATCTGTATGTGGGCGAGCTTGCGGAAACGGTCGGGATGAGCGTATCCGCCGTGTCGCATCAGCTGCGCATACTGCGTGCGGCGAAGCTCGTCAAGGGCACGAAAGAGGGCAAAGAGGTCAAATACTCGTTGGACGACGATCACGTGACCAAGATCATGGAATACGGATTGACTCACGTCAACGAGGACAAATAATAAGAATATCGGGCAAGCGCCCGTTTTCGATTGCCCGATAGTTGAATATTTGCTCAACAGTCCAAGTATTCAACGGAGAAATGCGGAAATAAATTATCGATGTCCCGCAAAGCGGGAGGGAGGCTTATATGAAGAAGGTTTACAGGTTGGAAGATCTGGATTGCGCCAACTGCGCCGCGAAGATGGAAAGGCACGTCGCCAAACTGGACGGCGTGAACTCCGTCAGCATAAGTTTTATGACCCAGCGCATGGTGATCGACGCGGACGAGAGCCGCTTCGACGAGATCATGGACGAGGTCGTCAAGGTCTGCAAGAGGGTCGAGCCCGATTGCAGGATAATAAGATAACGGCGGGGTACACGGCGGTGGAAGGTTATTCTCTGAGCCGCAGGGAACGCAAAAACCTGATAAGGATAGTCGTCGCGCTCGCGGCTTTCGCGGCTATCTTTATCGCGGACAAAGCCGTCGGGCTTGCCGACGTTTTCGGCGGGCGATACGGATGGCTGTTCCCGTTTGCGCTCTATCTGGCGGTCTATCTGCTGATTGGTTACGACGTACTGTGGCGCGCGGTGCGCAATATCGCCCACGGACAGGTGTTTGACGAGAACTTTCTCATGTGCATCGCCACGCTCGGGGCGTTTGCGCTGGCGATATACCGCGGCGCGGCGGGCATGGAGATAGAGGGCTTCGACGAGGCGTGCGCGGTGCTGCTTTTCTATCAGGTCGGGGAATGGTTCCAGAGCTACGCGACCGGAAAGTCGCGCAAGTCGATATCCGCGCTCATGGACATACGGCCCGATTACGCCAACGTATTGCGCGGAGAAGAAGCCGAGACCGTCGATCCGTCCGAGGTCGCGGTCGGCGAGATCATACTGGTAAACCCGGGCGAAAAGATACCGCTCGACGGAGTCGTGACCGAAGGAGCGTCGTCGCTGGACACCAAGGCTCTGACGGGAGAATCTCTGCCGCGCGACGTAGCGGAGGGGGCCGAGGTCGTCAGCGGAAGCGTCAATCTCACCTCGCAGATAAAGATAAGAGTGGAAAAGGAGTTCTACGACTCCACGGTCTCCAAGATACTCGATCTGGTCGAAAACGCCTCCGAGCAAAAGTCCAGGGCGGAAAACTTCATCACGAGGTTTGCGAAATACTACACTCCGGCGGTCGTCGTCACGGCGCTTCTGCTCGCGGTCATACCCGGAGCCGTCACTGGCGACTGGTCTACATGGATATACAGAGCGCTCAGCTTTTTGGTCGTATCCTGTCCCTGCGCTCTCGTCATATCCGTCCCGCTGTCGTTCTTTGCGGGCATCGGCGCCGCTTCGAAATGCGGGATATTGGTCAAGGGTTCCAACTATCTCGAAAAATTCGACAAGGCAAAGACGTTCGTGTTCGACAAGACAGGTACGCTGACCAAGGGTAATTTTGCGGTCGCGGCGGCGGTTCCCGAGGAAAACGGGGATGAGATACTGCGGCTCGCGGCGATAGCGGAACGCGATTCCGATCATCCCATAGCCCGCTCTATCGCGGAAAAATACGGCAAAAAGACGGAGGGCGGATACACTCTGACCAACGTCGCGGGAGAGGGCGTGGTCGCCGAGGAAGGCAGCGATACGATCCTGTGCGGAAACGAAAAACTGATGGAGCGTTACGGCATAGCCTGCGCCGATCCCGACGCGACGGGGACGGTCGTACACGTCGCGCATTGCGGCGATTATAAAGGATATCTCGTGATAGAGGATGAGGTAAAGCCCGAGGCCGCCGACGTGATAGCCGAGCTGAACGCGATGGGCTGCCGTACGGTCATGCTCACGGGCGACAACGAACGCGTCGCCGCCGCGGTCGCAAAGAAGACGGGAGTGACCGAACACAGATCGTCGCTGTTGCCGCAGAATAAAGTCGGGGAAGTGGAGAGGCTGCTGTCGGAGAAAAAGAGGAGCGAGGCTCTCTGCTTTGTCGGGGACGGGATAAACGACGCGCCCGTACTGATGCGTTCGGATATAGGCATCGCCATGGGCGGGGTCGGCAGCGACGCGGCGATAGAGGCTTCGGACGTCGTGCTCATGCAGGACGACCTTCGCGGGATCCCGACAGCCAAACGTATCGCTCGCAAAACGATGGCGATCGTATTGCAGAACATAGTTTTCGCATTGGCGGTCAAGGCGGTCATACTCGTGCTTTCGGCGTTCGGCATAACGAATATGTGGGCGGCTGTTTTCGGCGACGTCGGAGTCGCGGTGCTGGCGATACTCAACGCCATGCGAGCGGGCAGAGCTGCGAAGAGCGACCGCTGAACTGCGGTCGGTTTCAGACGGAGACGTTCCTGAAAAAGGCGTCTCCGTTTTTTCAGTCATAAAGTTTGAAGGGGACCGAGGCAAGAGAGCGGGGCGAACGGATATCCCGCCGACGTGCGGACGATACGAGATATGTTGATAGGCATTATAGGCATGTTAAAAACGACATTACGAGTTGGCACACGGGGCAGATAAGGAGAACGGAAACGAAGCCGAAAGGGACGCCGTCGCGCGTCCCTTTTCGTCTGTTGAGCGGCGTCGCTTTTACAGGGGGAAGAGCCCGCCTCTGCTGAGCGCGTTCGTAAGCGGAAGGAAAAACGGAGAGTGGGCTTCGCGCTCGCGGATCGCGTCCGAACCCCGACATATAGCGCTGTTCAAGCCGCAATATGGCTAAATATAAAAATTTTACATAAATTTTACATTTCGGTTTGAAAATTGTTTGTGAAAATCGTTTGACTTGTTTGCCCTATACATATATAATAACTTTCGCTCGCTGTATTGGGGAGAAGCGTGAGGTTACCGCATTGCGGAGAACTTACGCGGACAAATGTCCGGAGGATCGGGCGACTAACGGAAGGCGAACTGCACGCCTTTTTATAATGCGGCGGGAAGAAACACACGGATACGTGAATCAAGTTAGGAAAAGGAGAAGAGAAACATGGCAGGACTTATCATCAGAATCAGGCTCAGAGCCTACGACCACAACCTCATCGACGAAGCGGCGAGCAAGATCGTCGAGACCGTCACCAGATGCGGCGTCAAAGTCGGCGGACCCATTCCGCTCCCGACCGAGAAAGAGGTCGTGACGATACTGCGCGCGGTACACAAGGACAAGGACAGCAGAGAGCAGTTCGAGCTGCGCACGCACAAGAGACTCATCGACATCTACAGCCCGACAAAGGCGGCGATGACCGCGCTCGAAAAGCTGACGCTTCCCGCGGGCGTGGATATAAAGATCAAATTCTGAACAGGACAACAAAGCCGCTTTGCGGCAGAGAATATCGGAGGTGAACTTTATCTATGAATAAAGCAATCATTGGAAAGAAACTGGGAATGAGCCAGGTCTTCGAAGAGGACGGCACCGTAATTCCCGTGACGGTCGTGGAGGCAGGTCCCTGCCCCGTAGTGCAGAAGAAGACCGTCGACAAGGACGGCTACGAAGCCGTGCAGGTCGCGTTCGGCTCTATCAAGGAGAAGAACGTCAACAAGCCCGTAAAGGGGCAGTTCAAGAAAGCCGGCGTGGAAGTCAGGCGTTATCTGAGAGAACTCAGACTCGACGACTGCGGCGCTTACGAGGTCGGCAGCTCCATCACCTGCGACGTGTTCGCGGCGGGAGATAAGGTCGATGTCGTCGGCACCAGCAAGGGTAAAGGATTTACCGGCGCGATCAAGAGGTGGAATCAGCACTGCGGTCCCATGGCGCACGGTTCCGGTTACCACAGAGGCGTAGGTTCCCTGAGCGCGAACTCGACCCCGTCGAGAGTGTTCAAAAACAAGAAGATGTCCGGACATTGGGGCAACGAAAGAGTGACCGTCCAGAATCTGACCGTCGTCAGAGTGGACAAGGAGCGCAACCTCCTTCTGGTCAAAGGCGCTATCCCCGGACCCAAGGGCGGCATGGTCGTCGTCAAGACGTCGTGCAAGGCTTAAAGGAGAGCGGTATTATGATGAATATAGACGTATTTAATACAAGCGCGAAGAAGGTCGGACAGGTCGCCGTTAGCGAGGCGGTTTTCGGCCGTGAGTACAACGAAGCTCTCGTGCATCAGGTAGTCGTCGCCCAGCTCGCCAACAAGAGACAGGGCAACAAGAGCACTTTGACCCGCAGCGAGGTCAGAGGCGGAGGCAAGAAGCCGTGGCGCCAGAAGGGCACCGGCAGAGCGAGACAGGGCTCCATCCGCAGCCCGCAGTGGACCGGCGGCGGCGTAGTGTTCGCGCCCAAGCAGAGGGACTTCTCGCAGAAGATAAACAAAAAGATGAAGAGAGCCGCGACGATATGCGCTCTGTCCGCGAAAGTTGCCGCGGGCGAATTCCTGGTCGTAGACGAGCTCGCGCTCAAAGACGCCAAGACCAAGCTGATGGCGCAGATCCTCAAGAACTTCGGCATCGACGGTAAAGTGCTGGTGATACTCTCCGCCGACGACGAGAAAGTTCTCAGAGCGAGCGGCAATATCCCGGGCGTCACCGTCATGGCGGCGGATCTGGTCAACGTGTACGAGCTTGCCGCCAACGCCAAGTGCCTCGTCACCAAGGCGGCGGTCGAGCAGCTCGACAAGACCTACGGAGCCGAGGAGGTAACCGAATAATGAACAAGTACGATATCATCGTCAGCCCGATGCTGACCGAGAAGAGTTACGACGGAATACAGTCCAAGAGATACACCTTCAAGGTGGACAAAAGAGCGACCAAGACCCAGATCAAAGTCGCCGTCGAGGACATATTCGGAGTCAAGGTAGAGAAGGTCAACACCTCGAACTACGACGGAAAGAAGAAGCGCATGGGAAGATACGAAGGCACGACTTCTTCCTTCAAAAAGGCGATAGTTCAGCTTTCCAAGGACAGCAAGCCCATCGAGTTCTTCGAGAGCTTGTCCTGACAGGAGGAATGAAAAATGGCAATCAAGAGATATAAACCCACTTCCGCCGCGCGTCGTCACATGACGAGCCTTTCGTTCGACGAGATCACGACGACCAAGCCCGAGAGAAGCCTTCTCGAGAGCAAGAACAGAACGGGCGGCCGCAACGCCAACGGCAGGATCACGGTAAGACACATCGGAGGCGGCAACCGCAACAAGTACCGCATCATAGATTTCAAGCGCAATAAGGACGGCATCCCCGCGAAAGTCGCGTCGATCGAGTTCGATCCCAACAGAAGCGCGAACATCGCTCTGCTGAACTATGCGGACGGCGAAAAGAGATACATCATCGCGCCGCTCGGATTGCAGAAAGGCGACGTCGTCATGAGCGGAGAGGGCGCCGATATCAAGGCGGGCAACTGCCTTACCTTGGAGAAGATCCCCGTCGGTACGATGATCCACAACATAGAGATGCATCCCGGCAAGGGCGGTCAGATCGCGAGAGCCGCGGGCGGCAGCGCGCAGCTGATGGCGAAGGAAGGCAAATACGCTACGCTGAGAATGCCCAGCGGCGAGATGAGATACATCCCCATCAAGTGCAGGGCGACCGTAGGACAGGTCGGAAATCTCGAACACGAGATCGTCAGCATCGGTAAAGCGGGACGTCACCGTCACATGGGCGTGAGACCGACCGTAAGAGGCGTGGTCATGAACCCGAACGACCACCCGCACGGCGGCGGCGAAGGCAAATCGCCTATCGGTATGCCCAGCCCGGTCACCCCGTGGGGCGTTCCGACTCTCGGTTACAAGACGAGAAAGAAGAACAAGAGCAACAAGTTTATTATCAAGCGTATAAACTAACCGGAGGATTGAAGAATGAGCAGATCTGTAAAGAAAGGGCCTTTCGTCGAAGAGAGGCTGATCAAGAGAATCATCGCCATGAACGAGGCGAACGAGAAAAAGGTCGTCAAGACCTGGTCGCGTTCTTCTACGATCTTCCCGGAGATGGTCGGACATACGATCGCCGTACACGACGGAAGGAAGCACGTTCCCGTCTACGTCACCGAAGATATGGTCGGATGCAAGCTCGGCGAATTCGCTCCCACCCGCACCTTCAAGGGCCATGCGGGCGAGAAGACCACCGGCAAAAAGTAATTGGAGGAGATTGAAAGATGGCTAAAAGAATAAGAGAAAAAGCCGCGGCGCGCAGAGAGAGCGCGGACAAGCGCCCCAGAGCCGTAGCCAAATACGTGAGGATATCTCCCGACAAGGTGAGGATCGTTCTCGATATCATCCGCGGAGCGAAATACACCGACGCCGTCGCGATCCTCAAGAATACGCGCAAAGCCGCCTGCGAGCCTCTCCTCAAAGTGTTGAATTCGGCTGCCGCCAACGCGGAAAACAACCTCAACATGAACAAGAGCGAACTGTATGTTGCGGAGTGCTACGCCAACGCCGGCCCCATCCTCAAGAGGTTCATGCCCAGAGCGAAGGGAAGCGCCGCGAGGATCAACAAGAGAACGAGCCACATCACCGTCATTCTCGACGCGAAGGCCGAATAACGGAGGAGACAGAATATGGGTCAGAAAGTTAGTCCCAAGGGAATGAGAGTGGGCGTCATCAAAGGCTGGGACGCTCAATGGTACGCCGACAAGAAGAACTTTGCCGACTACCTCATAGAGGACCACAAGATCAGAGAGTTCATCAAGAAGAAGTACTATGAGTGCTCCATCTCGAGGATCTCGATCAGCAGGATCAGCTCCGTGGGTATCATCACCGTCAACATATATACGTCCAAACCCGCCGTTCTTATCGGTAAGCAGGGCTCGGGCGTCGACCAGATGACCAAGGAGATCAGCGCGCTCGTCAAGAGCAAAGAGGTCAGCATCAACGTCTACGAGGTCAAAAGACCCGACGTCGACGCGCAGCTCGTCGCGGAGAACATCGCCGCGCAGCTCGAGAAGAGATTCTCTTTCAGACGCGCAATGAAGCAGGCTATCGGCCGCGCGATGAAAGCGGGCGCCAAGGGAGTCAAGGTCATGGTCTCCGGCAGACTCGACGGCGCAGAGATAGCGAGAAGCGAAAAATATCACGAGGGTTCCATCCCTCTCCAGACTTTGAGAGCGGATATCGATTACGGCTTTGCGGAAGCCAAGACCACGTTCGGTATCATCGGCGTAAAGACCTGGATATACAAAGGCGAGGTCCTCGGTAAACCCGCGGCCGGAAGCGAAGGAGGAAATGCGTAATGTTAATTCCCAAGAGAGTCAAAAGACGCCGCGTTCACCGCGGAAGAATGACCGGAAAAGCCAATAAGGGCAACCGCGTCGCTTACGGCGAGTACGGTCTCATGGCGCTCGAACCGGGCTGGATCACCTCCAATCAGATCGAAGCTGCCCGTATCGCCATGACGAGATACATAAAAAGAGGCGGAAAGGTGTGGATAGACATATTCCCCCACAAGCCTGTGACCAAGAAGCCCGCCGAGACCCGTATGGGAAGCGGTAAGGGAAGCGTCGAATACTGGGTAGCGGTCGTCAAACCGGGCAGAGTCATGTTCGAGATGGCGGGCGTAGCCGAAGAAGTCGCGAGAGAAGCTCTGCGCCTTGCGGGACACAAGCTCCCCGTAAAGTGCAAGTTCGTCAAGAAAGAAGACGAGGTGAACGAAGATGAAGGCAAGTAATTTTTTTGAAATGACCAACGACGAGCTGCAGGTCAAGCTCGCGTCCCTCAAGCAGGATCTTTTCAACCTCCGCTTCAAGCATAAGGCGGGCAACCTCGACAACAACAGTCAGATCGCCGTCTGCAAGAAAGACATCGCCAGATGCATGACCGTCATCCGTCAGAGAGAGCTCAATCTCAGCGAAGAGCCGGTCAAGGCTGCCAAGAAGACCGTGAAGAAGGCGAAGTAAGGAGACCGATATATGGAAAGAAATCTGAGAAAAAACAGAGTCGGCATAGTCGTCAGCGACAAGATGGACAAGACCGTCGTCGTCGCGATAAGAGAGCGCGTCAAGCATCCTCTCTACGGCAAGATCGTCAACAGGACCAAGAAGTTCAAGGCTCATGACGAAAACAACGAGTGCGGCATAGGCGACAGAGTGCTGATCGCCGAGACGAGACCCATCAGCAAGGACAAGTGCTGGCGCGTGGTGTCCATCGTCGAGAAGGCCAAGTAATACAGGAGGAATGTCACTATGATACAACCCGAAACAAGACTCAACGTAGCGGACAACTCCGGCGCCAAGGAAATCAAGTGCATAAGAGTTCTGGGCGGATCTTTCCGCAGGAGCGGCAATATAGGCGACGTCATCGTCGCGGCGGTGCAGAGCGCGATCCCGGGCGGCGCCGTCAAGAAGGGCGAGGTGGTCAAGGCCGTCATCGTCAGGACCAGCAAGGGGGTCAGAAGAACTGACGGTTCCTACATCAGGTTCGACGACAACGCGGCGGTCATCATCGACAACCAGAAGCAGCCCAGAGGCACCCGTATCTTCGGACCCATTGCGAGAGAGCTCCGCGACAAGGATTATATGAAGATCATATCCCTTGCGCCCGAGGTCATTTGAGGAGGACAGGACAATGAGTTACAGCGTTAAGAAAGGCGACGCGGTCATCGTGATCGCCGGCGAAGATAAAGGCAAGAGCGGACAGGTGGACAAGGTCATCAGCGGAGATAAGACCGCGAGAGTCGTGGTAAAAGGATCCGGACTCAAGACCGAGAAACACTTCGTCAAACCGCGCAGCGGCCGCGAAAAGGGCGGCATCGTCGAGAAAGAGAGAGCGATCGACATCTCCAACGTCATGATCGTATGCCCCTCCTGCGGCAAGCCGACCAAGGTCGGTCACAAGATAACCGAGGACGAAAAGGGCAAGAGCTCCAAGGAGCGTATCTGCAAGAAGTGCGGCGCCAGCCTCGACAACGTCAGCAAGAGCAAGGCAAAGACCGCGGCTAAGAAGACCGCAAAGACCGCTTCCAAGTCCAAGACGGCGACCAAGAAGACCGCCAAGAAGACGGACGAAGAGAGCAAGTAACGGAGGACTGAACAGTGAAAGAAGACAGAGTGTACAGAATAGCAGACGCTTACAAGAAAGAAGCAGTCCCCGCGCTGGTCAAGAAGTTCGGATACAAGAACGTCAACGAAGTCCCCAAGCTCGTCAAGATCGTGATCAATTCCGGTTTCGGCGACATAAAGGACAACAGCAAGAGCATGCAGCTTGCCATGGAGGAGCTCAAAGCCATCTCCGGACAGGCTCCCGTCGAGACCAAGGCGAAGAAGAGCGTCGCCAACTTCAAGGTAAGAGAAGGACAGGTCATCGGCGCCAAGGTCACGCTCCGCGGTGCGAAGATGTTCGACTTCATGGACAAACTGATCTCGGTCGCGCTGCCCAGAGTCAGAGACTTCAAGGGCGTGCCCGCGGATTCGTTCGACGGAAGAGGAAACTACTCGATGGGAGTCAAAGAACAGCTGATCTTCCCCGAGATCTCCTACGACAAGATCGAAAAGATAAGAGGATTTGACATCTGCTTCGTCACCACGGCGAAGACCGATGCCGAGGCAAAAGAGCTGCTTGCGTTGCTCGGTATGCCTTTTGAGAAATAAGGAGGTATAAAGATATGGCGAAGAAAGCTATGATCAACAAGCAGCAAAGAGCTCCCAAGTATTCGACCAGAGCGTACACGAGATGCAAGATCTGCGGAAGACCTCACTCCGTACTCAGGAAGTACGGCATATGCAGGATTTGTTTCAGGAACCTTGCCTACAAGGGCGAGATCCCCGGAGTAAAGAAGGCAAGCTGGTAATTTGGAGGTAGATTGATATGATGATAACCGATCCCATCGCCGATATGCTCACCCGCATCCGCAACGGATTGACGGCGAAGCACGAGACCGTGGACGTGCCGTACTCCAAGATCAAGAAAGCGATCGCGGACATACTCGTCGAAGAGGGCTACGTCAACTCGGTGGAGACGAAAGAGGGCGAAGTGCAGAAAGTAATGACGGTGAGCCTTAAATACGGCGCGAAGAAAGAGCGCGCGATCACCGGCATCAAGAGAATATCCAAGCCCGGTCTGAGAGTTTACGCTCCGGCGGACAAACTCCCCAAGGTCCTGGGAGGACTCGGAATAGCGATCCTCTCCACCTCCAAGGGTATCATGACCGACAAGCAGGCTAGGAAAGAGAACGTGGGCGGCGAAGTGCTGGCTTACGTCTGGTAAGGAGGTTGCTATGTCGAGAATAGGTAGAATGCCCGTAACGATCCCGGCAGGCGTCGAAGTGACCGTCAGCCCCGAAAACCTCGTTACGGTCAAAGGTCCCAAGGGCACTTTGAGCAGACAGGTAGACAAGTGCATCGCGGTCAACGTTGACAACGGCGTGCTCCACTGCACGAGAAGCAGCGAAGAGAAGGACGTCAAGGCGAAGCACGGTCTGTACCGCAAGCTGATCTCCAACATGGTCGAAGGCGTGACCAAAGGGTATCAGAAGAGCCTTACGATCAACGGCGTAGGTTACAGGGTCGCCAAGCAGGGCAACAAGATAGTCCTCAACATAGGCTATTCGCACAATATCGAGGTCAATGAAGTCCCCGGCATCACGTTTGACGTCGAGGGCGAAAAGGACATCGTGGTCAAAGGCATCGACAACGAACTCGTAGGTCAGATCGCCGCGAATATCAGATCGTTGAGAAAGCCCGATCCCTATCACGCATACGGTATCCGCTACAAGGACGAAGTGATCGTCCGCAAGGAAGGCAAGAAAGGTACCAAATAAGGAGTGAGCTATGATCAATAAGATAGATAAAAACGCAATCAGACAGAAGAGACACCGCAGGCTCCGCAACAAGATCAGCGGCACCGCCGAGAGACCCCGTCTCAACGTGTACAGGAGCACCAACAACATCTCCGTACAGATCATAGACGACGTCAAGGGCCACACTCTGGTCGCCTGCTCGACGCTCGACAAGGACATCGCCGCTCAGCTCGAGGGTAAGACCAAGACCGAGGCTGCCGCGATCGTCGGCAAGACCGTCGCAGAAAAGGCTCTCGCCGCGGGCGTGACCGAAGTTGTGTTCGACAGAGGCGGATACCTTTACACCGGACGCGTAAAGAGCGTTGCGGACGGCGCGAGAGAAGCCGGCTTGAAGTTTTAATCGGAGGAAGGACCAATGGCTAGAAGAGAAAACAGATTCCAGCAGGGCGACAGAGACGAGCTCCAGAACAAGCTCATAGCGGTCAACCGCGTCACCAAGGTCGTCAAAGGCGGCAAGACGATGAGATTTTCCGCTTTGATGGTCGTCGGAGACGGACAGGGCAGCCTAGGCGTAGGCATGGGCAAAGCCGCCGAAGTCCCCGAAGCTATCAGAAAGGCTACCGCCGTAGCGAAACGCAACATGGTCAGGATCTCCACGGTCGGCACGACGATCCCCCACGAGGCGATCGGCACGTTCGGCAAGGGTAAAGTCATCGTTATGCCCGCCGAAGAAGGTACCGGCGTTATCGCGGGCGGTCCCGTCAGAGCGGTCCTCGAGGTCGCGGGCATAAAAGATATCCGCACCAAGTCCATCGGGACCAACAACCCGATCAACTGCGTGAAGGCTACGCTCGACGCGCTCACGCAGCTGCGCACCGTCGAACAGGTCGCCGCTCTCCGCGGAAAGACCGTAGAGGAAATTTTGGGCTGAGGAGGAGTAAACAATGGATAAGCAGATAAAGGTTACTCTCAAAAGAAGCACGATCGGCTGCACTCAGAAGCAGAAGGCGACCGTCGAGGCTCTCGGGCTCAAAAAGATAGGCAGCGCCAACGTGATCGCGGACAACGACAGCACGAAGGGCATGCTCAAACTCGTCGCTCATCTCGTGAGTGTCGAAGAGGCATAAGGAGACTAATATGAAACTTCACGAAATGGCTCCCGCGGTCGGAGCGAAGAAAGAAGCCAGAAGAGTCGGCAGAGGTATCGGCTCCGGTCTCGGCAAGACCTCGGGCAAGGGCCACAAAGGTCAGTGGGCGAGAAGCGGAGGCGGCGTCAGACCCGGATTCGAAGGCGGTCAGATGCCCCTTACCAGACGCATCCCCAAAAGAGGCTTCAACAACGTATTCAAAAAGCAGTATTCCATCGTCAACCTCGGAGCGCTCGACGTATTCGAGGACGGCGCGGTCGTGGACGCTCAGGCTCTGCTCGACGCGGGGATCCTCTCCAAGGTCGAGCCGTACGGAGTCAAGGTCCTCGGCGGCGGCGAACTGACCAAGAAGCTGACCGTCAAGGCGAACAAATTCTCCAAGTCGGCGGCGGAAGCTATAGAAAAGGCAGGCGGCAAGACAGAGGTGCTGTAATATGTGGCAAACAATCAAAAACGCTTTCGGAGACAAAAGCATTCGCAATAAGATATTCTTTACGCTCGCGATACTGCTTGTGTACAGGATAGGCTGCTATATCCCCGTTCCCGGTCTCGATTTCACCGCAGTCGAATCGGCTGTTTCGGGCGACGGCGGAAACACCCTTCTCCAGGTCATCAACACCGTGACCGGCGGATCTCTTGCAAGCGGAACGTTGTTTGCACTCGGCATACTGCCGTTTATCAACAGCTTCATTATAATGCAGCTGCTCACGCTCATCATCCCTCCGCTCGAAAGACTTTCCAAAGAGGGGGACGAAGGCAGAGCAAAGATAACGATGATCACGAGATACGTCGCGATACTTCTCGGCGTGGTACAGGGCATAGGTATAGTAGTCACGTTCCACAACTCCGGCGCGATCGAGCCCACTTTGGGCAGCGAAGCGGTAAGCGGCGCGATCATCATAATACTGCTGACGGCGGGCTCCACGCTGGTCATGTGGCTGTCTGAACGTATCACCGAAAAGGGCATAGGCAACGGCTCTTCCATGATAATCTTCACGGGTATCATTTCGTCGTTCGCCACCTCGCTCATCGGCGCGTTCCAGACGCTCGGCGACGAGCCCAACAACATATGGTACATCCTCGGCTATCTGATCGTGGTCGTAGTGCTGTTCATCTTCATCGTGTTCATCGACGGAGCCGAACGCAGGATCAAGGTCAACTATGCCAAGCAGGTCAAGGGAAACAAGATGTACGGCGGACAGTCCACCTACATCCCGATGAAGGTCAACGGAAGCGGCGTCATGCCCATCATATTCGCGTCGGCGTTCATGGTGTTCCCGCAGATGATACTTTCGTTCGTTCCGTCCGACAACAGCGTAGTGACTTTCTACCTGCAGTATCTCGGACCCGGCACGGCGGTGTACTACATCTTCATGTTCCTGTTCATCATCTTCTTCGCGTACTTCTATGCGCAGATCCAGTTCAACCCGATCGACGTTGCGCGCAATCTGCAGCAGTACGGCGGAGTCATACAGGGCGTGAGAAGCGGAAAACCGACCAGCGAATATCTCGCGAAGATCAATCACAGGATCACGCTTTTCGGAGCGCTGTTCCTCGCGATAGTCGCGATCGTACCGACCTTCCTGTTCCAGTTGCTCGGACAGCCGATAGGTATGGCGAACGCGTTCAGCGCCACCGGAATGCTGATCATAGTCAGCGTCGCGCTCGAACTCGAAAAACAGCTCGAATCGCAGATCATGATGAGGCACTACAAAGGCTTCCTCAAATAAGGCGATGAAAGGAATAGTATTATTGGGCGCGCCCGGCGCGGGCAAGGGCACGCAGGCAAAACTGATAGCAGGCAGGTATTCGCTCCCGCACATATCCACGGGCGATATCCTGCGCTCCAACATAAAAGAAGGCACGCAGCTGGGACGCCTTGCTAAGAGCTATATCGACGAAGGCAAGCTCGTACCGGACGAAGTAGTCGTCGCGATAGTCAGGGACAGATTGGCAAAGCCCGACTGCGAAAACGGCTTCCTTCTCGACGGCTTTCCCAGAACGACCGCTCAGGCGGAGGAACTGGACAAGTTCGCGCGAGTGACCCACGCGGTCGATATCGAAGTCGACCCCGCCGAAGTCGTCAAGCGCATCGCGGGCAGAAGGATGTGCCGCTGCGGCGAGAGTTATCACATCTCTTCGCACAGCTCTCCGTACTGCGACAAATGCGGCGCCGAGCTGTATCAGCGCGATGACGACAAGGAAGAGACCGTCGCCAAAAGGCTCGAGGTCTACGCCGAGCAGACCGCGCCCCTCATCGGATATTACCGCGACAAGGGCGTGCTCTTCGGAGTGAACGGGATGAAGAGCGTGGACGAGGTATTCGCGCAGATAGCCGAGGTGTTGGATGGTAACGATTAAGACCGACGAAGAGATCGCGTTGATGCGCAAGGCGAATCTCATTGTGAGAGACGCTCTCGATCTGGTCGGAGAAAAGATCAAGCCTGGCATGACGACCAAGCAGGTGGACAAACTGGTCCACGACTATATCGTCAAATGCGACGCTGTCCCGTCCTTTCTCGGATACAGCGGATATCCCGCGTCGGCATGCGTGTCGATTGACGACGAGGTCGTGCACGGTATCCCCAGCTCCAACAGGAGGATAGAGGAGGGGCAGATCGTCAGCGTGGACGTGGGAAGCATTTACCGCGGATATAACGGAGACGCGGCGCGCACGTTTGCGATAGGCAAAGTGAGCGAGCTGAAAAGCAAACTCATCGAGGTCACCGAAAGGAGCTTCTTCGAGGGTATAAAGATACTCAAAGAGGGCGTCAGACTGGGGGATCTCGGACACGCGATACAGAGTTACGTGGAGGCCAACGGCTTTTCGGTGGTGCGTTCGCTTTGCGGACACGGCATAGGCACCGAGATGCACGAGGATCCCGAAGTGCTCAACTTCGGCACTCCGGGTCACGGACTGAGGCTCAAAGCCAATATGACGATAGCCGTGGAACCGATGGTCAACGCCGGCGCTTACGACGTAGTGACGCTGGACGACGGCTGGACCGTGGTCACCAGAGACGGCAAGCCTTCCGCCCATTACGAGAACACCGTCGCGATCACCGCCGACGGAGTGGAGATCCTCTCTCTATGAAAAAGGAGAAAGAGAGACTTCGGGTCGGAGATATCGCGGTGTCCAAGGCGGGACACGACGCGGGCAGACTTTACGTGGTGGTTTCCGAACTGAATGACGACTTCGTACTCGTCTGCGACGGAAAATACCGCAAGAGCGACAACCCCAAGACCAAGAGGCGCAAGCATCTGGTCTTTGCGGCGAAGTCGGGCTTAGAGGACGGCGAGGCCGCAGACGCGGCCATAGCCGGGGCGATAAAACAATACCGGAGTCAGGAGGAGTAATGTCGAAGGAAGACTTAATCGAAGCAGAAGGCGCAGTCATAGAAGTGCTGCCCAACACGAGATTCAGGATACGGCTTACGAACAATCACGAGATAATAGCCTATCTGTCGGGCAAGCTGCGCAAGAACTATATCAAGATTCTCGAAGGCGACACCGTGAGAGTCGAGATAAGTCCTTACGATCTTTCCAAGGGACGGATCGTCTGGAGGAACAAGAACTGAGACAATTAATCGGAGGATAAAGAAATGAAAGTCAGACCTTCTGTAAAACCCATCTGCGACAAGTGCAGGGTGATAAAGAGAGACGGCAAAGTGATGGTCATCTGCTCCAAGTACAAGAAACACAAGCAGAGACAGGGCTGAAAAGGGGATTTTGCGCTAAAACAGCCCCAAATCGGTTGCTATTATATCCGCGATGTGATATAATGCACAAGCTAAAAAGTGATTATTCGAGAGGGAGCGGCTGGACGGACCGCCTCATTCTACCTGTATACGGGCAGTCTGTTTTCCCGGATCGTCTAACACAAACAATATATTCGGAGGTATTTTAATGGCTCGTATTGCCGGCGTGGATTTACCGCGCGAAAAGAGAGTGGAGATCGGACTTACCTATATCTACGGTATAGGCAGGGTCACTTCCAACAAGATCCTTGCGGCTACCGGGATCGATCCCGATACCAGAGTCAGGGATCTGACGGAAGACCAGGTAGGAAAGATCCGTGAGTACATCGACCACAACCTGAGCGTCGAAGGCGATCTCAAAAGAGAAGTCAAGCTCAATATCAAGAGATTGACCGAGATCGGCTGCTACAGAGGTATCAGACACCGTAAGGGTCTGCCTGTCAGAGGACAGAACACCAAGCAGAACGCTCGCACCCGTAAGGGACCGAAGAAGACGGTCAGCCGCAAAAAGAAGTAAGGAGCGATAATATGGCAGTTAAAAAGAACGTTTCGACCAAAAAGCGCAATGTCAATAAGCGCCGTGTTGAAAAAGGTGCGGCTCATATTCACGCTTCCTTCAACAACACGATTGTTACGATAACCGATCTGCAGGGCAACGCGATCAGCTGGTCCAGCAGCGGCAAACTCAAACTCAGAGGCTCGAAGAAGTCCACGGCTTTCGCGGCGCAGCTCGTTTCCGAAGACGCGGCGAAGACGGCTTACGACAGCGGACTGAGGACCGTAGAGGTCTATGTAAAGGGCCCGGGCGCGGGTCGCGAATCCGCTATCAGAGCGCTCGAGACTGCGGGGCTGTCGGTCACGCTCATCAAGGACGTGTCCCCCATTCCGCACAACGGATGCCGTCCGCCCAAGCGCAGAAGGCTGTAATCAGGAGGTATTCACATGGCTAGATACAGAGGACCCATTCTCAAGAAGTGCAGGGCTCTTGGCATCACTCCCGCCGAGCTGGGTATCGACAAGAAGTCCAAGAAAGAGCTTCGCCAGACAAGAAAGAAGGCGAGCGATTACTCTCTGCAGCTCAAAGAAAAGCAGAAGGTCAAATTTATATACGGAGTGCTTGAAAAGCAGTTCAGAGGCTACTACGACAAGGCTTCCAGACAGCGCGGCATCACGGGCGAGAACATGCTCATTTTGCTCGAAAGCAGACTGGACAACGTAGTCTTCCGCATGACGCTGGCAAAGACGAGAGGTCAGGCAAGACAGCTGGTCAACCACGGTCTTATCACCGTGAACGGCAAGCGCGTGAACATTCCTTCCTACCTCGTCAAGAAGGGCGACGTGATCGCCGTAAAGGAAAACAAGAAGGACAAGAAGGTGTTCGAGGAGCTCAAGAGCGGCAAATCCCTCGGACTTCCCAAGTGGATGGAATTCGACAACGAGACCCTCACCGGCAAGATAGTCGAACTTCCGACCAGAGAGGATATCGATCCGAGCATCGAAGAGCATCTCATCGTCGAGTTGTATTCCAAATAACGCACGACGCGTCAGGAGGTAGAAAATGATAGAGATTCAAAAGCCGAGAATAGACTGCGTGGACGTGGTCGAAGGAAGAGAGATGAAGTTCGTCGTCGAACCGCTCGAGCGCGGCTTCGGCACGACTCTCGGCAACGCTTTGAGGAGGATACTTCTCAGCGCGCTGCCCGGCGCGGCTCCCGTCAGTATCAAGATCGACGGCGTAAAGCACGAGTTCAGCTCCGTCCCCGGAGTAAAAGAAGACGTGACCGAGATAATCCTCAACATCAAGGGACTTGCGGTCAAGGCTCACACCGAGGACAAGAATTTCAGGCAGGTCGTCAAGCTGTACAAGAATACCGCCGGCGTCGTCACCGCGGGCGATATCGAGCACGGCTCCGAGATCGAGATACTCAATCCCGATATGTACATCTGCACGCTCGACGAAGGCGCTACGCTCGATATGGACATCACGATCGGCGTAGGCAGAGGCTACGTACCCGCTACCGAGAATAAGGACGAAACGCAGCCGATAGGCTATATCCCCGTCGACTCCATCTTCACTCCGGTCGAGAGCGCGAGCTACGTCGTCGAGAGCACCAGATTGGGACAGGATATCAACTACGACAAGCTTACGATCGAAGTTACCACCAACGGTACTTCTTCTCCGCGCGAGGTCATCAGCCTCTCCGCGAAGATACTCGAAGACCACGCGAATCTGTTCGTCAACCTCGTAGACACGATGAAGAACAAAGAGATACTCATCAGCCAGGACGACGAAAAGGCGCACAAGAAGCTCGAAATGAGCATCGAGGATCTGGACCTGTCCGTCCGTTCCTACAACTGCTTGAAGAGAGCCGGAATACACACTGTGCAGGATCTTACCAGAAAGACCGAGGACGAAATGCTCAAGGTGAGGAACCTGGGCAAGAAGTCGCTTGACGAAGTCATCAAGAAGATCAAGGATCTCGGATTCGATCTGCGCAGCAAGGACGAATAAAGGAGGCTAAAATGGCAAAGAAATTGGGTAGAACCGCCGACCAGAGAATGGCTATGATCCGTACCCAGGCTTCCGAACTGCTTTGGAACGGGCGTTTGGAGACCACCGTGGACAGAGCCAAAGAGGTGAGCAGATTCGCCGAGAAAATGCTTACTCTTGCGATCAATACCTATGAGGATACGGTCGTAGTTCAGAAAGAGAAGGTCAAGAAAAACAACGACAAAGAAGAGAAAGTCGTCGTCTACGTAGTCAACGACGGCGTCAAGAAGCTCGCCGCAAGACGTACGCTGATGGCGAACCTGCGCGATCTCAAACCTCTCAAAGAGGAGAAGGAGAGCAAGGGCGACTACAACGCCAGACTCAGAAGCGTTAAGCATCCGCTTATCGAGAAGCTGTTCAGAGAGTACGCTCCTTTCTATGCGAAGCGTTCCGAAGAGTGCGGACAGAAGGGCGGCTACACCCGAGTGATCAAACTCGGTCAAAGACGCGGAGACGGCGCCGAGATCGCGATAGTCGAGCTCGTCAAAGATTCTCCCGCAAAGAAGTAAGAGTTACGTCGATACGGCGGAAGCGCAAAGCTTCCGCCGTATTTTTTTGCCGTGTTTCTGCGATAAGACATATATTGCGTCCGCGGGTCCGCGCAACGTCGGCGGACGACAAGTTCGCTTTGACGAAGAAAACGGCGTATGCGCGTCGATCCCGTACAGACGATACGGTCAACTCCGTGTCCGACGCGGGAGGCGAAACGCAGACGGAAAAGAACGCCCGCGAGGCGGACGTTCCGATGCAATATACTTCCGCGGCGATCGCCGCCGTCGGTTTCGGTCGTTTGAGGGGTTCTCCGAAAACACAAAAGTTAGTCGTGCCGGTACATATCTTTGCCGGGGGCTTTCCGTGCGTTCGCGTGCGACTTTGCACGGCAGCGGAAAAGACCGTTGTTTCGGATACTTTTTATATTTTTACGCTAAGATCCTTTCGTTCGAACGGGATCCGAACAGAGTATATTACGAAATGAAAGAAAATGCTTGCAGTTGGCTATGGCTGACCCGTAGCAAAAAGATATTTTCGCAAAGCAATTCGGATCGCTATCCCGCGTGCGGCAGATAATATGCGGCATCGGCGGCGTTACGGAAGAAAAATTATATATTATATATTGCTATAAAGCAACATCTGTGGTATCATAAAAATAACTTAACAAAGAGGAATGTTATGAGAAGGAAGATATTTTTTGCGGCGATAACCGTTTTCATGCTTTTATTCATCTGCGCGTTCGCGGCTTGCGGAGACGACGGAGTGCAACCGGGCACCGTGGATTCGCTGCCCGATTTCGACGGAGAAAAGACCGATATGAGCGTATCTCAGGTCAAAGACGTTCTGACCGATATGATCTCGGCGGGCGGAGCGATCCCGGGGATATTGCAGGGCGGCAGCGGCACCGTGTCGAAAGAAGAAGCCCTTGCGCAGCTTGACGAAGCGTTGGAGATGTTTGAAAACGTGACGGCGTTCAAAGCGGCGGCAGTATCGGACGAAGTTTACGAAAATTACAAGAAAAAGTGCGAGGAGAGCGGGCTGAGATATGCCGGCGAATACAACGTCGACGGCGTCCTGTATACTTCGTATATGGGCAGAAATTCCATGGCGTTCGTGATCAGAAGCGGAACGGATATGACGGCGGCGATATTCGTCATGCCCGAGGAAGAGATCATAGAATACGATATGCCGTCCGCCGAAGTCTGGGACCGTTACGGTCTCGGAGGAATGACGCAGCCCGAAGGGAGCAGGATAACTTTCGTTGCCGAAAGCTCCGTCGACAAGACGTGTGACATCATTTTCGAATTTGACAATACGACGAAGAAGGTCTACGACGACGCGGTGGCGTTCTGCCGTTCGAAAGGCTTCACCGTAGAGCAGCGCAGCGAAGACCTGACGGACGAAAACGGGACCCGTTACGTATGGAACGCTTACAGGGTCGTAGACGAGCAGTTATTCTACTGTTACGTGGATTACGGAACGATCACCGCCATGGGTATGAACGGTTCGTCGAGGACGTTCTATTCGCTTCAGCTTACCGTCGGCAATCAGACGGCTGCGAATGCCCGTGCGTCGCTGGTCTCGCTGTACGACAGCGCGACGTTCGGAGTAAAATATACTCAGACGCGCTACGATCTGTATGAGGACGATTACGGCAACAAGCACGAGGGTGTCGTCACATACAACGGATATGAGCATATCAGCTACGGCGCGGCTGGCGCGGCGTCTTTCGCGGGAGAGTCCGCGGAGTATGAGCTGACGCCTGATTTTTCGGCTCGGCTGTACGACAGGAACGCCCGCAAGCTGTACGACGTAAATTCTATGAAGAAGACGGAAAGCGAACTTCGCCCTACGGAAGTTTTCTCCGATTTCACAACGAGTTATCTCGACGGCGGACAGTATGACTACGAAATGTCGCGCAATCGCGTGATGACGGGGGAGAAGAAGACCATTGCCGGGTTCGAATGCGAAAAAGTCACGGCGGACATATACGTTATGGGCGATGACGACGAATATATCGTATGGAACGCCGAGTTCTGGATAAACGCCGATACGGGGCTTGTGCTCGGATACAGCGGCAGGGACGCGTGGGACGACCCCACCTCTCATTTGGAGTACGAGCTTGCCTACGTGAACGAGGGCGAAAGTTTCGTCGAGGAATTGCTTGCGCTGCCGAATACGGGCGAACTGCTTTCCGAGATGCCCGTAGACGATATGAAACGCGAATGGGGGCTTGACGAGCTGCCGTTCTGCGAAATACCGGGAGCGGAAGGATATTACACGCTTTATACCCAAGGATCGGACGGCGAGCCGGAGATCAGATTCTACGTCTACGGTCTTACGGATACCGAATACGACGAGTTCATGGAGTCGCTGTTGCAGAGCTCCGGTTGGGAGAGCGACGGCTGGATGGGACTGGTATATACCGACGGCGGAATGACTTCGCCCGAATATACCCGCTACCGGCTGCAGATAACGGAAGAGGATCCGCTCGAGGACAGAACGGACGGAAGGCTCATATCCGTCAGCGCCGAAGAGGGATCGCTGCTGCCCGTTGCGTTTGCGGACAGAGCCGTCACGCTGTCGTTCGCCGCCCCGGACCTGTTCGGTGATATGCGCGAATATACATGGTATTTTTCTCCGACTTTGATATACAGGGCGTATAGCAACGGCAGCGATTGGCATCTCGAAGAACGCTGGCAAAGAGGCGACGACGGCATGCTCACGTTCGTCGATCCCGCAGGCATGACGATGGGCGAACCGCGTACTCCCGCGGAGGTATTCGGGGGATATTACGAACTCGAAAGGCTTAGACCGTCCTATTGGGATCTTTGGGAAGATTGGGGAGGCGAACCTCTGTGGACTTTCGACGGCAGCGTTACCGTTGCGGAATATGACGCGGACCGTTACGTATCCAACGACGGACTTACGACCTTGGCGTACAGCGCTGAGCTGGGAATGATATTGGAGCTGAACGGCGAAACGGAATCGTTCCTCGTGGAATTCGTCGGAGATTATGACGAGGGGATGCCGGAAGGCAGACCCGTGCTTGGCGACGGCAGCATGATGATCTACGGCGAAGAGACGGCGATCGGGTTCATCGGTTACGACGGCGAGAAGTACGACGAGTACAGAGATGAGAATTTCGACAGAATATGTTACGGATACGGGACGGCGTCTTTGGCGGATGTCGAAACTTATCTGTCGCAGCTCAGAAATTTCGTGAACAGCAACAGGATATTGCACGACGAGAAGTGGTCTTGGGACGAAACGCTCGAGGACGGTTCGTCGGTCACGCTTTATTCGGGCGAGTTCATGGGCGCCGTGGATCCGTACTGGGTGGTAATGGTGAAATATTCCCAGAGCGGGAAGAGCGGACTTTGCGACGTTCAGATCGCGGAGATAAAGATGAAAGTCGATCTGCACGATATGTTCGGCGGAGGCGGAGAGGTGACCGTCGATACATACGACTTCTACTCGGTATACGGCGACGGGACTTACGCGGTTTCCGTATCGTCGTGCGGTTGGGAAGATGACGCTCCCGCAGGAGAAAACACCGCAGACTATATCACGGTAGACGGGAATTACGTTTACAAATACGACTCTCTGTGGGAAGTCGGCAAGGATAAGGTGACTTATTATGAGGGATTCAAACAGATAGGCTCGGCGGCGACGTACGATTCCGTCAAGGAATTGCCCGCGCAGGATATCTCGACCGTATTGGCGCAGGCGATGCCCGCACGGCTGTCGGAAGACATCACGAAAACGCTGACGCCGGAGGGGCAGGACGAGATAGACGGCGTCACGTATACCAGATATTACGCCTGGTTCGTCTACAGAAACTGGATGCACAAGGTTCTCGTCTGGCTGGACGATAACGGTCTGCCCGTCAAAGTTGACGGCCCCGCTTATTACAACAGCTTCGGCTTCGATGACCCGGGACGCGCGGTGGTGACGCTCAGCCACACGGACGAAGGAAGCGTAACACCTCCCGCCGACGCCGTTGACGAAGGAAAGCTTTTGCCGTCGACGCAATGGAAAGACTCCTATATCGCGTTCGACGTTATCCCTTCGCCGAGCGGATTCGACGACTTCATTGCTTTCTTTGATAACGAAAGTACAGTGAGGCTGGTATTCCTGAGCGGGGAAGAGGACTCTATACAGTGGCAGCCGGGCGACGGACTTGAGCTGCAATACGGCTCGAATTACGTCGCCGATGTCGGCGGAGCAAAAGTGTACGTATACATGGGAACAGGCTCCGGATACGGCTATTACGATAATGAAACGGGGCAATACGTGACCGATCCGCGCTACTATATGTCCTTCCATATAAGCGTAGAGCGTTAAGCGCAGCGGTACGGGCGTACTCGTTTGCGGCAGTATCGGGCGATAACGCGAAACAGGTGCGCAAAACCCGATAAACGGTTTCGTATCACGGTCTTTTCCTCGCGGCTGCGGGCGCATAAACGTTGACCTGTCGGCGGCGGTGTGCTAAACTGGTAACCGAGGAGAAAGAAATGAAAGAGATAAAGAAGATCGCGCTGATAGCGCACGACAACAAGAAAGCCGAAATGGTCGCATGGTCGATGAAGAACAGAGAGCTTCTGGCGAGATACGAGCTGTGCGGCACGGGTACGACCGCAAAACTGGTCGCCGAATCCACCGGACTGGAAGTGTACCGTTATCTGTCCGGACCTCTCGGCGGAGATCAGCAGATAGGCGCCAAGATAGCGGAAGGACAGATCGACTTCGTGATATTTTTCTGGGATCCGCTCTCCATGCAGCCGCACGACCCCGACGTCAAGGCATTGCTGCGCATAGCGGCGCTGTACGACGTGCCCATCGCGACCAACAAGGCGACGGCGGATTTCGTGATGACTTCGCCGCATATGCAGTGATATGCCGCTGTACGTGACCGCGGGGGACATAACCCGTTTCGACGGCGACGCGATAGTCAATGCCGCCAACAACGCTTTGGCGGGCGGAGGCGGAGTAGACGGCGCGATACACAGCGCCGCGGGTCCCGAACTTTCGGAAGAATGCCGCACGTTGGGAGGATGCGCGACGGGCGACGCAAAGCTCACGCGCGGGTACGGACTGCCGGTCGGATACGTCATACACACCGTCGGCCCGATATGGAGGGGCGGCGGCTTCGGAGAAGAAGCTCTGCTGAGGAGCTCTTACCGCAGATCGCTCGCGATCGCGAACAAGCGCGGCTTCGGGAAGATCGCGTTTCCGCTGATATCGGCGGGAGTGTACGGATATCCGAAGAGGGAAGCGTACGAGATCGCCAAAGAAGAGATAAATTCGTATGCGGGGATCTGCGATACCGACGTCTATCTCGTTCTGTTCGGCGGCAATACGAGGCTGGCGGCGGAATGCGGCGACGACCTCGTCGCGATGCCCGTCGCATGACGCGCCGTACGGCGTGTTTTTTTGTACAAAAGATCCGACTTGCGCGCTCCGCATTGACTAACGCGCGCGCAAATGTTATAATCTTGACATAATAAAAAGCCGACAGGCGAAAGGAGCGTAAGATGGAGCTGAAACCGTTCCGACTTTTCTCGAAAGAACGCGGTCCCGTGAACAATTACCGCATACCGTCGATAATCACTGCAGATGACGGCACCGTAGTCGCCTGCGCCGACGCGCGGCTTTACGGCGGTTCCGACAACCCCAACCGTATTGAAAAGGTGATATGCCGTTCGTTCGACAACGGCAGGACGTGGTCCGACATGACGTTTGCGGTCAGGGAATGCGGCGACAGCATGGATAAGTCGTCCGCGGCTATCGATCCCTGTCTGGTCTTTGACCGCGACAAGGGCACGCTGTTGATGCTGTACAGCCACACCCCCGCGGGCGTGGGCATTCTGAACAGCCGCAGAGGTACCGGCTTCGACGGCAGGGGACGGCAGATCGTCATGCAGGGCAAGCGCAGACTCGCTCTCGGAGACGACGGCGCGCTGTACGACGGCGACAACAGAACGGAATTTCGCGTAAACGACGGCTTCGACGTGATCGGCAAAGACGGCGTCAAGGTCGGCAATATCCGTACCGGAGAGGGCGGCTTTACCGAATACCGCACTTCGTATATGTACCTTGCAAAGAGCTTCGACAACGGCGCGACATGGACCGTACCCGAGTGCATTTCGCCTTCCGTAAAGGAAAAATATATGTGCTTTATCGGCAGCGGCCCCGGAGTGGGAGTGCAGATCTCCGAGGGAGCGCATAAGGGCAGGATAGTCGTGCCGATATACTTCACTCCGCGGTTCTGGCCTCTTATGGAATGCGCCGCCTGCATTTACAGCGACGACGGCGGCAATACGTGGAAGAGAGGCGGAGCCATGGGCGAAAACCGCAGAAGGCTCGGTATCTTCAAGGTCGGGCACAGATTGATAGCGGACGGCGAAAGGACGAGCGAAGCTCAGATAATAACCATGCCCGGAGGCAGGCTCAAAGCGTTTATCCGCAACCACTCTCCGAAGCGCAGAGTGGCGGTCGCCGAGAGCGACGACGGAGGAGAGACCTGGTTCGGATTCCGATATCTGGACATCCCTCAGCCGATATGTCAGATCAGCGCGCTCAACGTCAAAGACGGCGACAGGGAGGCGACTCTCGTGCTGAACGCGGCGAGCGAGAGAAAGCGCGAACACGGCGTGATACGTCTGTCGTACGATCACGGGGAGTCGTTCGTCAAGTCGATGACCGTCAAAGAGGGCGAGTTCGTTTACAGTTGCATGACGCAGATGAGCGACGGATCGATAGGAGTGCTTTACGAAGGCAGTACGATGCACGAAACGGTGGACTTCGTCAGGTTCACGCTCGACGACATAAAATCTTCGACGGAGGAATTGTAATGGCGTATTTGAACAGAGGACTGATAGTGTCCTGTCAGGCGGTCAAAGGCGAGCCTCTCTACGGGCTCGGGATAATGAAATACATGGCAAGGGCGGCGGTCCAGGGCGGCGCCGTCGGCATAAGGGCGAATTACGTCAGCGATATCCTTGACATCCGCAGCGAGGTCGACGTGCCGATAATCGCGATAATCAAGGCGGAATATCCCGACAGCGAAGTATACATCACGCCTACGAAAAAGGAAGCGGACGATCTTATAGACTGCGGTGCGAAAGTGATAGCGCTCGACGCCACTCTTCGTCGCAGACCGGGAGGGATCACGCTCGAAGAGCTGGTGCGTTACATAAGGAGCAAGGCTCCCGACGTGGAGATAATGGCGGATTGCAGCGACTTCGACGAGGCGGCGAACGCCGTCAGACTCGGTTTCGATTACGTGGGTACGACGTTGCGCGGTTATACTTCTTATACCAAGGGCGTTCAGCTCCCCGACGTGGAATTTATAGGCAGGCTGGTCGAGAGTTTTCCCGATACCAAAATCATCGCCGAAGGCGGCATATGGGAGAGGGGCCAGCTCGAAAAGGTCTGGGAAAAGGGCGTATATGCCGTCGTGATCGGCAGCGCGATCACCAGACCCAAGGACATCACGAAGAGGTTCGCAGAGGTGATCAAGCCGTGAAACTCGCTTGCATAGACGTCGGAGGGACGACGATCAAGCGCCTCTGCGCGACGGCGGAAAAAGGAGCGCCGGTATCTTCGTACGGCTGCGGCGGATACGGCTTTTCGCCTACGGGGGCGAAACAGGGCTTCGAGGCGATCAAAGGCAATATTTACGCTTCGATCGAAGGTCTGCTCGCGGAGTTCGGCTGCGACGCGATCGCGGTATCGACTGCGGGAACGGTCGATTGGGACAGCGGAAAAGTCACATACGCCACCGACGCTCTGCCCGGATTCACGGGATATGATTTTCGCGCCGATATCGCCGATCGGTACGGGCTTCCCGTCAGAGTCATCAACGACGCCGCGGCTGCCGCGATAGCGGAGCATTTCAACGGCGCGTATCCCGACGAGAGCGAGATAGTGCTGACGATAGGCACGGGGCTCGGGGGGGCGTTCGTTTCGGGCGGAAAGCTCGATTCGGACAGCGTAAAGGATCTGCGCATAGGACACGTGGAATACGTTCGGGACGGACATATCTGCAAATGCGGAAAACGCGGATGTATCGAACAATACGTTTCCGCTACCGCGATGCGCCGCGACAGCGGCAACGGCGATCTGGACGCGGTATTTGCCGACAGAGCGGCGTACGGCGGACAGATAGACGCGTTCGAAGAAGCTCTGCGCTGGATCACGGTCAAGGCTTTCGACATGACCGGAGCCGCGCACGCCGTGATAGGCGGCGGCGTGACGGAGATAGCGGGCTGGTGGGACGATTTTGTGCAAAAACTCCCGCCCGTGTACGTTAAACGCGTAAGAAAGGCGTCGCTCGGCAACAGAGCGGGCGCTTTGGGAGCGGCATATGCCGCGCTCAACGGCGTCTTTGCAAGACAATAAACTCTTTACGGAGGCAACAGATAAACATCATGTACGACAAAGAGAAGTTCAAGGGCGTACTGCCCGCGCTTCTGACCCCGTTCGACAAGAACGACAAGGTCAACGCAAAATCGGTAGACAAGCTCGTCAAATACAATCTCGCCAAAGGCGTGAACGGTTTTTACGTCGGAGGCTCCACGGGCGAAGGGCTGCTTCTCACCAAAGAGGAGAGGATGGATCTCTTCGAATACGCCGCAGCCGCCAACGAAGGGAAGTCCACGCTTATCGCTCACGTCGGCACCATCTGCACTTCGCACGCGATCGAAATGGCGAAGGCGGCGGAAAGACTCGGCTACGACGCGATCAGCGCGGTGGCGCCGTATTATTACGGATTCACGCCTCAGCAGCGTAAGCAGTACTATTACGATATAGCCTCGTCGGTCGATCTGCCGATGATCATCTACAATTTCCCCGCGGCGAACGGTTTCAACCTGGACAAGGGGACTGCTGAGGAGATGTTCGCTCACAACGACAAATTCATCGGCATCAAACATACGACGGCGGATCTGTTTGCGTTGCAGCAGTTCAAGACGATGAAAGCGGATCCCATCGTCTACAACGGCTTCGACGAGATGTTCGTCGGCGGTCTGTCGATGGGCGCGGACGGAGGCATCGGCAGCACGTACAACTTTATGGCGGAGAAATTCATCGGCATATACAATGCGTTCCGCTCCGGCGATATCGCCAAGGCGTGCGCCATCCAGACCGAAGCCAACGAGATCATCGCGCTGCTCATCAAATACGGAGTGTTCGCGTCCGAAAAGTACATACTCGATTGTCTTGGCATCGAGATGGGGCCGTGCCGCAAACCTTTCCTTCCGCTCTCCGAAGAGGGCAGGACGGTTTTGGCGGAAGTCGCAAAACAGTTCGCAAAAGCGTAAAAAACAAGGCGGAGGCGCGAGCCTCCGCCGTTTTGCGCGTTCGGGTTCAGTCCCCTGCGCGGCGCACGTACTCTTCGGGAGAAACGCTGCGCCTGCCGGTAAAGCAGATCTCGAAATCCGACGGACAGAGCGGCGCGACCCCGTCTGCGGCGGCGGCGAATTTCGCACAGAGAGCGAGCGCGTCCTTGTGCGCATTCTCCAATATCGCGTCCACGGACAGATCGAGGACGGGCGACGACGCGTCGTCGGTTATGCTCGGGTAGGGGCGTCGTTCGGCGTTCATGTAATCTATGCCCGTATCCAGAGGCGGGGTAAGAAATCCGTAAATGTAATCGGGTTTGCCTATCAGCGCGCCCGCGCCCGCGACGACGAGCCTTGCGGGGTTGACTTTGCTGTCGAATACGCTTTGGTAAAGGCTCATCCGCTTTTGAGCGGCGTAGAGTTTGTCGTAAGGAAGCTGCGTTCCGAATATCTTCGCTATTTCGGCGGTCGCCTCGCAGAAGGCTTTGCGCGAAGCGTCGTTGTACGGTAGCCAGTCGCGCGCACGGAATTTGGCTCCGTTGCCGTTATCGCGCAAAAACAGTATTTTGTCGACGGCGGATTCCAGCTTCATGTGCAGACTGGGTCTGAGGTCTTCGGCGAAGAATCGCGGAAGATACGAGCACGCGGTATGTATCACGTAAGGGTGCAGAGCTCTGTCCACGGCGTAGTGGGTGAGATATCCGAGAGAATACGCGAGCAGATCCTCGCTGCCCGTTTTTCTGCACAGCTCGGCGAGCGAGAAAAACTGTTCGTAAGTCGCGCAGGCATGCACCTTGGAGCCGTATCCGCGAAATTTGCCGAATACGTAAAACAACAGATCGGGGCCCTGACCTCCGGCGAAGAAGACTTCGCGGCGGCTGTTCACGCAGGACGCCGTGTCCGAGGGAAGCCCCGCCATCGCGCGGAGAGCGCTGCGGTAATGGGTGTAATAAGAAGCCATGATACCGCTATTATAACACAAACGCGCGCCGCGCGCAACGCCGCGCCGCAAACAAACGCCGTCGGAGGGAACGGCGTTCGGGAGGAGAGATGAAGTACCTGTTTTTCGACATAGAATGCGCCAACTGCTTTGACAGAAAGGGCAAAATATTCAGTTTCGGCTACGTGCTTACCGACGAGAAATTCAACGTGCTCGAACCGAGAGAGGATATTCTGGTCGATCCCGACGCGCCTTTCGACTGGTACGTCGCCAAAAAGATGATGGCGTACGACAAGAAGGAATTCAGGACGAAGCCCCGCTTCGATCGGATATATCCCAGGATAAAAGAGCTTTCCGAAGGCGCGGTCGCCGTAGGCTACAACGTAGCCGCCGACGTCGTCTATCTGCTCGACGAATGCGACCGTTACGGGCTGGAGCCTCTCAAACTCGACTTTTTCGACGTTCAGCAGCTCGAACAGAAAGTTTCGGGCGAGAAAAACGTCTGCAAGCTGTCCCTCGCCTACGAGAAATGGTGCGAACGACCCGCTCACGATACGCACAGGAGCGATATGGACGCGGAGATGACCATGGACGTCGCCGCGGCGATCGCGGGAAAATTGGGGACGGACATGGACGGATTGGTCGCTCTCGCGCCGGAATACAGAGGACGTACGGACGGATTCTTTTACGGATACGCACAGGACGAAAAACGGGATTCGAGGGACAAAACTCCCAAACCGCGGTTCAGAAAGCTCAAAGAAGGGCAGCTCAATTTCAGCCTCCGCGGCAGTAAGAACGCCGAGATATTCGCAAGATACGCGCGTTATGTAGACGGCAAGGCGGGCGGAGCGCCTAAGATATGCCTGTCGGACAACGTGGAGATCTTCGATTTCGAGAGGTCCATGAAACTGCTTGCGAGAGCGGAACTCGCGGGACTGGGGTATTCGTATAAACCCGCGGGAGCGTCGGTGTTCGTGACCGCCGACAGCATAGACGACAAGGGTAAACCGCGCAAGTGTTCGAAGACCAACAAAGCGAAAAACATCGCCGCGTCGGGCGGGGAGCTGAAACTCGTCGATATAGCTTCGTTCGAATCTTCGTATCCGTTGCCGGACGGGCTCGATACCGATTGGGACAGGTTCCTCGCTCCCGAATACGGCAGAAAAGACGGAGAGGCGAAGACCGGAAAAAGACGCGGGAAAAGGAAGAGAAAGGACAAAGACCGCGGTTGACACGCCGTGCGCCGTGTGATATAATGACAACGTAGATTTGGGTGGCAATGCCGCAAGGTTTTGCCGCCCGTTTCAATTATAAGGAGGATATTATGGCAAAGAAAAAGAAGAAGAAACTCAGCGTCTTCACCGTGGCGATGCTCGTCGTCGCTCTGGTCGGCGCGGTGCTCGCGGTCGTAGGGCTTTTCACCGAATGGACGTATTATGACGTGCAGACGGTGTTGGGCGACGGATCCACCGACGGAATGACGCTCGAAGATTGGGCGGCTATGAATGACTGGGGCGACGCCGTGCCGGAATATTCCGTCGCGATGCAGACCTTTGCGTGGATGGCGGCGATATTCGCGGTGGCGGGCTTTGCGCTCGTGCTCGTGCGTATGCTCGTCAACATAGGACTGATACGTCTTCTCGGCAAGATCGTAGGCTTAGGCTCCGCGATCTTCGGGATACTCGCGTTGGTGTTCACGTTTGTCGCGGGCGAAAATTTCGTCGGAGGCGGCATAGATCTGGGCGATCTGGCTTCGGCGACGTGGCTGCCCGCCGTGGGAGCGTACCTCACGTCGATAGGCGCGGTGGTCGCGGGCGCGGGAGCGTTGCTCGGTTCGAAAAAATAATTTGCGCTGCGTATATGCAAAGCGGCTCCTTCGGGAGCCGCTTCTTGTCTGCGTAAGACCGCGTCGATCGATTTGTCGCGGTAAGGAAAGAGCGGTTCGGTTTCAGGATACCGCAGCCGACGCTTCGTCGATGACGGGAGTGAGAAAATCCGATATTGTTTCGTATGCCGCCGCGTTGACGTGAAGACCGTCCGCGGTAAAGTCCTCTTTGAGCAGCCCCGAGGCGTTTTCGAGCAGAGGATGAACGTCCGCGAATATGCATCCGTATTTTTCGCAAAGCCCGGGCAGAGCGGCGTTGACCTCGGCTATGTCCTCGTTGCGCCTGTCGGCGACGAAGTTGAGATATTGAGGCTTCGTATCCGGATTGACGGGATACAGGGACTGCACTATCACCGTTGCGGACGTTTTTTCGGTCAGGATGCTGAGAATACGCGATATGTTTTCGATTATACGCTCGGGAGAGGAGCCGTGATGTAGGTCGTTGGTGCCGCCGAGAAATACGACGACCGACGGCGACAGCGCGACCACGTTGGAGTCTATGCGCTCCAACATACCGTCGGTAGTGTCGCCCGCGATACCTCTGTTGACCGCGCCGAGATCGGGGTAAAATCTGTCGAGGTCGCAGAATTCCGTCAGCGAATCGCCGAAAAAAACTATTCCCCCCTTTTCCGAGGCGTCTTCGGCGTAGCGTTCTGCTTTGCTTTGTGCCGGCATTATGAGTTTGAACATGTTGTCTCCGTATATTTCGTAAAACACCGCGAAGACCGACCCCGCCACCGCTATCGCCGAAACGACGATCAGTACGGCGGCGAGAGTCAGTTTTTCCGCCAGAAACTCTTTACGGCGGAGGCGTTTACGTGCGAGAGTATCGTCTTTTGTATCCGTATCCATACGGATATTATAAAATTATGCCGACGCTTTTGTCAATACAAGGCGCGCGGGACGGCTCGTCTGCAAAGAAAAAGCCGCCGCCGCATATCATATCGGTGCGGCGGCGATCCGAATAAACGGAAAATACGGTTATATATATTTACAAGCGCGGGCGCGCTATGTTATAATAATCGCAGAATGTGATGGAGAAAGGTTTGCTATGAGCAGGAAAACCGAAAAAAACAACGATCCCGGCAAGGATTTCGACCCTTCCGAAGTAGCCTCGACAGGCCCCGAAAACGATCTTCTGTTGGATTACGCCGACGGCAGCGTCATCGGCGGCAGGGGAGTAAAAGCCTCGGGCGTCAAAATGCCCAAAGAGAAGGTCGATCGTTTCGGCGACAAAGAGAAGCCGAACAGCCGCGTGCACAGATATCACGGCGTAGGGCCGGGGATATTGGTCGTCATACTTCTCGTCATCGTCACGCTGTTTTCGGTCGCGGCAGGCGGAGTGTTCTGGGCTTGGGGCGAATACGCCTATCCGGTGGTCAACCTCACTTTGCCGGAAACGGTCGATCTCGTGTCCGAGATGTACGAGGTCGATCCCGACGCGATAGTCACCAATCCCTACGATCCTCAGGCGGATCTCGATTCGTTCTATACCACGTTCAAGGAAGCGCTCTATCTCGAGGATCCCGATTCGGTAGATATCACGCTCGAACAGATACTCAACGCGCTTTTCCCCGAAGGAGAAGAACAGCCCGATCCCGCCGGCGACGGCACGACGGGCAGTTCCGCGCTCGACGAACTGCTGCTGTCGCTGCATTTCGATTTCGACGTGCTGGACGGCGCGACCAACGGCGAATTGGACGAGCGCGTGCTCGAAGTTAGCGACAAACAGATGGCGGCGGTGCTCAACGAAGCCATCTCGATATACAGCGACAAGGATACTCTCGCACAGTTCAAGGAACAGTACGGAGTAGACGTCGCGGCGCTCGCTCACGTCGAACAGGTGATCATATCGGACGCGCAGCTGCTCGATCAGTCGCAGACCAAACTGTTGGTCACGGTATCGCTCGATCTCGCCAACAATATCACGCAGATAGCGCAGACGATATACGACAATATGGCGAGGCCCAACATCGGAGAAAATATGGGGTGGGTCAACGACCTTGCCGCATACGTCATTCCCAAACTTCCCGACTGGCTTCCCGAACAGCTTTACTTCACTCTGACGGTATATCCCGACGCGGAGAGCGCCGACGCTCAGATAACCTATAACAATCTCGACGAGCAGCAACAGGCGGCTCTCGACCGCGCCATGTCGGCGATCAAGATCGAGGGGGACGACGGCACTCAGACGTCGCTCACCACGATGATAAACAACCTGTTCGTCAGCACTCTCGATCAGCTCAACCAATCCGTAACGCTCAGCTTCTCCAATACCGGAGCCGTGGAGACCAAGCCGATAGAAGTCATGCTGACCGCTCTCGGCGCCAATCTCACGCAGGGACAGTTTCTCGCCATAATGAGGGATATCGAGGTCCCGTTCGAGAGCCTTTACGAGCATTATTCGCAGACCGAATACGCCCAGGCGACCAGGGTGGAGAACCTCAATACGTTCATCAACGGAGAATTTTCCGACAAATATTATTTCGACAACACCGTAGACAACGGCGACGGCACTTTCGGTACCTATCTCGACGCGGAAAATCTTTTCGACAAGATAGATTCCCTTATGGAGGACGAAAACGCGATCGAAAGGATAGGCATAAAGACCGGCGAAGATTGGTCCGAGATAGGCGAGTACGACGCCGCGGCGCACAGACCGCTCGCGGGATATTCGGCTTTGCCCGAACTGATCAACGGCTATCTGCGCTCCAACGGCGGTTTGGGAGGAATGTCCGCCGAGGTGCTCGCCGCGGCCTATTACGACGACGGCACCGAGGAAGGCGCTCTGCAACTGACGATAAGCGCGGATATAAGAGCTTTGATAAACGACAGGCTCACCTCCGGAGAGAGCGAACCCGACGAAGTCCTTATGCACTTCCTGCCGCAGTTCGTGCCCGAGAAACTCTATCTTAACGTCACGTATTCTCTCGGAGGAGAGGGAGAGATAGGGCTCGATATCAACAATGCGGACGAGAACTACGGCGAGGGACAGTCCGAAGCCGATCTCAACGCGATATTCGAGTTCATGAAGGTGTTCGGAGTGGAGCTCACTTTCCAAAATGCCGAAGGCGAGACCGTACCCATCAACGACGTATCGCAGATGAAGGAGATGCTCGGGGATATGTTCGACAGCGTATTCGTCGAAGTGGGACAGCAGCTCGGCGGAGATATCGTCATGACCGAGACAGGAGTTCTGTTCCCCAACATATTCGAAGTGATCGCCGCCAACGAACAGCTCGATTGGAGCGAGGACCTCGGTATGTCCTTTGAAGATTATCAGAGATATTACGAGATCGGCGACGAGGATCTGTACGTCATCCTCAGACAGATGTACGGATATTCTTATACCGACAGCAACACCTCCGAAGATATTTCGGCGGTCAGGAGCGAACTTGCGCGCAAATACTACCTCGATCTCGAGAGCGACGATTCGGCGGGGCTATTCGACGAGATAAGGGAACTCAGCACCTCTTTTACGAGTAAACTCAGAATGCAGACTTCCGGCTCTCTGCCGGGCATGGCGGACGATACGGCGGCTACTTCCGAGCTGCTTCCGCAGATATACGCGTCCGATATCGGAATGTTGATACAGGCTTCCGGCAGCATAAGCATGGCGGATATATCCATGATCAAGAACGTACGGGTACTCTATACGACGGTCACGTCGGGCGCCGACGGCGACGTGATGGAGATGATACTCGTCGGAGACGTGGACACCGACAACATAACCGATCCCGATACGCAGCAACCCGTGGAAAACGCTCAGAAATACAAGACGCTGTTCCCCGATCAGATGTTCTTCTCGGTCATCGTTTACGAGAACGGCGGAAACGAAGGATACGATACCGCTTATACGATCAACGATATAAGCGACTCTCTGCTCACCAAAACGATGTTCTTTATCGGGCGTTTCTCGGGAGATTCCTCGGTGTCCGAAGAGACGATAGGGGAGCAGATCAATACCGGCGTGAACAACGCGATGAACGATCTGTCCGTCAACGGCGCGGTGGAGATCGACATAGCGGGACAGCCCGACGGAAGCGGCTGTATCACGCTCGGCACCGTGTTCTCGGTCGCTACGGGCAGCATATGGCGCGACGAAAATACCCAGGAGATCGACGAGGCGAACAGACCTTCCGACGATGAATTCCGCGGCACGATAAAGGCGCTGTGGGCGGGAATGGAAGGATACACGTATTCCAACGGCGAAGCGGCGGCGAACGCGGGTTACACGCAGGAGACCGCACGGTTCCTCATCGACGGACAGAACGTATCCACGAGGATATCCGACGCGTTCATAGCCTCGCAGATCGGCACGGCGGAAAAACTGGAAGACATCGCGTCGTCCGTGGGCATAGATCCGGCGTCCGCGGCGGAAGCGCTGGCGTTGTATCAGACTTATATCCTGCCTTCGACTTCCGAAAGCGGAGCGGCGGACGAGATAACCAAATATAGCGATATATCGGGCTATTTCGCGGATACCGAATTGTTGGAGAGCGGAGAGGGCAATCTCGTGATAACGCTCGCGGCAAAATCGGAGTTCTTCAATACTTCGTCCGAAGGCGCGGTAAAAGACAATACGCTCTTGCCTGAGACCATCTACATCAGCGCGGGCATCTCTCTTACCGAAACCGGACTCGACAACGTGCGTATGGTATTCAACCGCATGACCGCCGAACAGACGGCTATCCTGCAAAAGATAATGGAATATGCGGATTTCGATACTTCGGCGTTCGGCGACAGGGACGGCGCTTTGTCCTCGAGCATAGCGAGCACGGTCCTCGTCAGTCAGGATATCACCGTGGGCATCGACCAGGTATACCCTGTCAGAGTCACCGTAGGGGATCTGTTCGGACAGGACGGAGAGACCGCGTTCAACTCCGCGGTAACGGATACCGACGATTACATTTACGAAGATTACAACGGCGCTAAGATAGGACTCGGACATATCGGCTATATCAAGAGCATCTCCGATCTCATAGCGGAGGCGGGACAATGAAGCGTTACGATACGATGACGATAGGGCATATATCGCTCGACTTCAATATCGACTGGCTCGATAATCAGATAGTCGAGGTCGGCGGCGCGGTGATCTATTCTTCGGCGGCGGCATATGCGGGCGGATATAAAGTCGCCGCGGTCACGAAACTCGCTTCCGCAGACAGGGACAGATTGTCCGAATTCGTCATTCCCGCAGAGGACGTGTACTGCCTGCCGTCCGCGGTCAGCACGTCTATACGCAACAAATATTTCACCGCGGACAAGGAAAGGCGTTCCTGCACATGTCTGGGACAGGCGGATCCGTTCACGATCGCGGACATACCCGAAGCGGAGGTCGGAGTTTATCATCTTGCCGGACTGATATACGGCGACTTCGACGGCGAACTGATATCGGCGCTTTCCGAAAAAGGCAAAGTGGCGGTGGACGTGCAGGCGCTTCTCCGTCACGCCGGAGGAAAAAACGGCGAGATGTATTTCGAAGACTGGGCGGATAAAAAGAAATATCTGCCGTATATCGACTATCTCAAAACGGACGCGGCGGAAGCGGAGATACTTACCGGACAGCCGGACAGATATCTTGCGGCGCGTATGCTGCACGATTGGGGGGCGAAAGAGGTCGTTATCACGCACAACACCGAGGTGATAGCTTACGACGGCGGAGAAATATACGCCTGTCCGATCAGAGCGAGAAATCTCTCGGGGCGCAGCGGAAGAGGCGACACCACGTTCGCGGCGTATATCACCGAGAGGCAGAACGCTTCGGTGCGAAAGGCTCTGCTGTGGGCGACGGCGACCGTGTCCGCGAAGATGGAAAAGCCCGGGCCCTACCGCGGCAGCCGCTCGGACATAGAGGAATACATAAAGGAATTTTATCCCGATTTCGGTCGGGAGCGACTTTGAGCCGCGTATACGCAAGCCGATCGTAAAGTGCGTTTTATCGGCATATAAGCGGAAAAATGCGAAAAGCCGACGATATCGTTTGACACGCGACATATTTGGTAGTAATATTAAAATACTTGCATACAAGCCGTTTTGTGGGAGGAAGAAATGAGAACGGACAGAAACGACGACTTTAAATTCGAATTTGAAAGAGACGAATCCTTCGAGGATCTGTCCGAATTCGATCTGCCGCTTGCGAACGACGCGCCCGTCGCCGGAGTATCCGCCGCGCAGGAGCCTGCTTCGGAGCCCGCATACGTTCAGCCCGAGGTCGCACCCGAAGACGAAGTCTACGAGGAAATGCCCGAATACGGAGAAGAGCCCGTTCAGCCTCAGCCCGAGCCCGTTCAGCCCGTCGTTCAGCCGAGCGCAGGCGGTGTAGTCATCCGCGGCGTGACAGGCGCGATCGACATACGTCCCAACTTCGAAGAAAGACTTGCGGAGCTGGGCGACGATATCATAGGATACCACGCCAGATTGCAGGCGCATCTTACCTCTTACCGCAAGGTCAAGAGCCGTTACAGCGCACGCTGCGACAGCTACCGCAGCGGAAGGAATCTGCTTGCAAAGATGGCAGTCGGCGGCAAGACGCTCAAACTGTACCTCGCGGTCGATCCGGAAGATCAGGCGCTCGCTTCGGGGAAATACCACCCCAGAGACCTCAGCAACACCAGCGCGTATGCCGAAGTGCCGTTCATGGTCCCGATAAGATCGGATCTCGCGGTCAGAAAAGCGATCAGGGTCATCGATTATATGATGGGCAACTTTCAGATACCCAAGCGTCGCAAGCGCAGAAAGAACGGTTCCGCACAGCAGAAATAAAAGCAAGAGAAAATAAAAGAGAAAAAGCACGGCAACGTCGTGCTTTTTTCGTATATTTGCGACCAAACGGAGGAACGGGGACGATCGGGAGCGTCGGCGAGCATATACGTGCGGACAGCGTTTCCGTCCGAGCACGCGGCGGCGGATTGCATACGCGCGCGCGTTATGATATACTGATATTATGAAACGTCTTGACGATCTTCAATGCAAAGGGCTGAAAGTATGGCAGGATACCGAATCGTACTGTTTTTCGTCCGATTCGGTCGTGCTTGCCAATACGGTCAAAGCGCCTGCGGGAGCCGTCGTTGCCGATTTCGGCACGGGATGCGGAGTCATAGCTCTGCTGGTCGCCGCAAAGAACGACGTTTCGAAGATATACGCGATAGAAAAACAGAGAGGGCTATACGATCTGACCTGCGAAAACGTCGCGTTCAATCGTATGGAGGACAGGATAGAGCCCATGCTTGCGGACATTGCCGACGCGCCTCGGCTCATAGGGCGCGAGAAGCTGGACGTCGTGGTCTGCAATCCTCCGTATTTTCGCGCGGGGAGCGGCGACACCCGCGGAGGCGAAAGTCGTGTAGCCAGGCACGAGAGCGGCTGCGACCTGTTCGGGATCGTATCCTCTGCGGCAAAGACGCTCAAATTCGGAGGAAGTCTGTTCATGGTCCACCGCACGGAGAGATTGGCGGAAGTTATCTGCGCCGCGACGGAATGCGGTATGCAGGCAAAGGAGCTTACGCTCGTAAGGGCGAAGGCGGACAAGGAACCCGAAACGTTCGTGATACGATGTCGCAAAGGCGCGGCTCCCGGCTTGAAGATAAAAACGCTGACGATGTACGGCGGTGACGGAAATATGACAGAGCAAGCGGCGGCTCTTTACGGCAGATGATGATATGGAAGAGAGAAAGACAGGGAAACTTTATATAGTCGGCACGCCGATAGGCAACCTCGGAGACATCACGGTCCGCGCGCTCGAAGTATTGAAGTCGGCGGATCTGATAGCGTGCGAAGATACGCGTCATACGCTCGGTCTTCTGACGCATTTCGGGATACGCAAACCGTTGGTTAGCTACTATAAGCCCAAAGAGAAGGAGGGCGCGGAGCGCATACTCGCCTCTCTGCGCAGAGGAGATACCGTCGCGCTCGTTACGGACGCCGGCATGCCGTGCATCTCCGATCCCGGCGCGCTGCTTGTCGGGCGGGCGGTAAACGAGGGCATCGAGGTTTCCTCAGCGCCGGGACCCACCGCGGTGACGACCGCGATGGCATTGTCGGGAATTTGCGAGCCCGTGTTTGTATTCATAGGTTTTCTGCCTCCGAAAAAACGCGACGCGATACGGGTCTTGGAGAGGTGCGCAAGGGCGGAAGCCACGATCGCGCTCTATTCCTCTCCGCATTCCGTCAACGACGACCTTGCGCTGATATACGAAGTGCTTGGAGCCCGCAGAGTCGTGACGGCGCGCGAACTCACGAAGATATACGAGAGCGTCGAGGAGCGCGAACTGCCGTTTACGATCGAGTCGCCGAAAGGGGAATACGTTCTTCTCGTGCGTTCGGAAGAAAAACGGGAAGACGCGCCGCAGGGGACCCTGAAAGAACAGGCGGAAGCTTTGATCTCCGCCGGCGTTCCCAAAAAGGACGCGGTGAAGAGGGTGGCGCGAGATAACGGGGTGCCGAAAGACGAAGTGTACAAACTGTTTATCGGCAGGGAGGAGTGAGTGAAGATACTGGATATAGACGATCTGACGAAGAGTTTCGGCGACGTTAAGGCCGTCGACGGGATATCCTTTTCCGTCGAAAAGGGAGCTCTGTTCGCTTTTTTGGGGCTCAACGGCGCGGGTAAAAGTACGACGATCAACATAATCAGTACGCTGTTGAAAAAGGACGGAGGTAAAGTGTTCGTCGCGGGTACGGATCTCGACGCCGATCCGCAGAGAGTGCGCGAGAAGATAGGGCTCGTGTTCCAGAACTCGGTGTTGGACCCGTCTCTTACTGTGGAGGCGAACCTGCTTGCGAGAGCGAGCCTGTACGGCATATACGGAAAGAAGGCGAAGGACAGGATATCGGAACTCGCTTCGCTGTTGGGATTTTCCGAACTGACGGGCAGAAAATACGGCAAACTGTCGGGAGGACAGCGCCGCAGGATAGATATCGCACGGGGATTGATACATTCTCCCGATATACTCATTCTCGACGAACCGACCACGGGACTCGATCCGCAGACAAGACGCGCGGTGTGGGACGTGGTGGAAGATATCAGGCGCGACAGGGGTACCACGGTATTTCTGACGACTCATTACATGGAGGAGGCGAACGGCGCCGACGACGTGGTGATCCTCGACGCGGGCAGGATAGCGGCGCAGGGAAGTCCCGTATCCCTGAAAGAACGCTTCTCGCGCGACTACGTGACCGTATACTGTCCGCGTTCGGCGGAAAACGACGTATATTTCGAGGGGATGGAACGGGAATATTCCGACGGAGCCTACCGCGTGACGGTGGGCGGATCTTTCGGCGCGAAAGACATATTGCGCAGGTGCGATCCGATACTCGGTTCTTTCGAAGTGAGAAAGGGCGATATGGACGACGTCTTTCTCAACGTTACGGGTAAAAAACTCGAAGGAGGCGGGCTATGACCGTGAAACAGAAGCTGTACGCGTCGGGAGAGCTGGTGCTTCGCAATCTGAAAATATTCGTCGGCGACAAGGCGAGCGTTTTCTTCTCGCTGCTCGCTCCGTTGATAGTGCTGTTGCTTTACGTCTTTTTTCTCAAAGAATTGCAGATAGATTCGGCTGCCGCCATGTTCGGCGACGTGCCCGTAGATCCCGGTCTTATAGAAAAAACGGTCAACAACTGGATGCTCGCGGGCGTGGTGTCGGTCGCGTGCGTGACGGTGTCCTTTTCCGCGCAGGAGCGGGAGATAAAGGATCGTGAAACGGGAGTCGTGGCGGATATCAAGGCGTCGCCTCTTCCCCGTCCGTTGATAGAAATGTCCTATTTTCTCTCCAATCTCGTGATAACGCTGTGTATATGCGCGGCGGTCCTCGTCGTCGCGTTGATCTATGCGGCGATATCGGGTTGGACGCTCTCGGCGGGAGACGTCGCGGGACTTTTCGCCTGTCTTGTTATGTCCGCGCTGTCGGCAAGTCTGATAACGGGACTTATAAGCCGATTCGTCAGGACGAGCTCCCAGCACGGCGCGCTTGTGGGGATAGTGAGCGCGGCGATAGGCTTTCTCATGGGCGCATATATGCCGATAGGGATCTTTCCGAAAGCGGTGCAGTACATAACGCTGTTTGTGCCCGGAACGTATTCGGCTGCGCTTTTCCGCGAGCTGTTCATGAGGGGAACGGTAGACGAACTCGCGGCAGTGTCGCCGCAGGCTGCGGAAGCGATAGAGAGCGCGTATTCGCTCGAGATAGACTTTTTCGGAGTGCAGATCGGCGCGGAGAAGATAGCGGCGATATTCGCGGCGACGATAGCGCTTTTTGCCGCGATAAGGATCGCCGTTGCGATCGCGTCTTCCGACAAAGAAAAAAGGATCAGATAAATCTGCAGATAAGGCAGGCGACGACTGCGCCCAGATAGCACGAAAACAGGGATACCGGCACGGCGTATCTCAGTTTTTTTACTTTCGTTGCGGAAAAGTAGACCGTCGCTATATAGAAAACCGTTTCGCTCGCTCCGACGATCACCGATCCGCACCGCGCTATATAGCTGTCGGGACCGTATGTCCCGTAAATGTCTTCGAGCACCGCGAGAGAGCCGTTGCCGCTCAGCGGTCTGATCACGACCAGTTCGCACAGCTGTTCGGGTATCCCGAGCAATCGGAACAGAGGAGCGAGAATACGGGACAGGTACGAATTGAGTCCGCTTGCCGAAAACAGCTCCACGGCGATCAGAACGGCGCATATATAAGGGAATACCGACAGGACCAGCGACACGCTCTGTTTTGTGCCTTCCACGAAGCTGTTGTAAACGGAAACTTTCTTGACGAAGCCCACCGCAAGAACGCATATAACGAACACGGGCAGGATATATTTGCTCAAAACTTCGCCCCGTTCAACGGCTTTCCGAGCCGTGGCTTTTTGCTCTTCGACGGCAGCGCGAGCACCTTGGCGAGGACAGCTCCCGACACCGTGGAGACGAGGGTGGCGATCAGCGACGGCAGAATGATGTCCGACGCCGACGCCGAGCCCGCCGCGGAGCGCAGCCCTATCACGGTTGCGGGCAGCAGCTGTATCGAAGTCGCGTTGATCACCATAAAGAAGATCATATTGTCGGTAGCTTTGTCTGTTCCGTCCTGCATACGCTCCATCGCTTTGATGCCCATCGGGGTAGCGGCGCTGCCCATGCCGAGAAGATTGGCGGAAAAGTTAAGGGAAACGTATTCGCGCGTCTTTTCGTCCTCGCCTTTGAACAGTCTTTTCGAAATAGGCGCGAACAGTTTGTTGAGGGCTTTGTTCAGTCCTATTTTCTCCATGATGTCCAGCACGGACAGCCATATCGCGTATATCGCGCACAGTTTGACGGCAAGAGTTATCGCCCCCGAGGCTCCGTCTATCATTGCGGGAAAGGCGTCGTCCGGGGACGTAACGGTCATCAGTATGAGCGACGCCGCCGTCATCACGAAGAATACCGAATTCATACTGCTATTTTATGGACGAGCGGGAGCGCTTATGCCGCGGCAGGTTTATCTTCGCCGCGTTGCAAAATAATTTACAAAAGCGCGCGTTCGCGCTATAATATAACAAACCATACAGACAAGTCAGCGCAGCTTGCGCTGCGGCAAGGAGGAGCCAATGGCACGGAAATATTATTTGACGACCGCGATAACCTACACGTCGGGCAAGCCGCATATCGGCAACACGTACGAGATAGTGCTCGCCGACGTCCTGGCAAGGTTCAGGCGCGCGCAGGGATACGACGTGTTTTTTCAGACAGGCACCGACGAACACGGCGAGAAGAACCAGATAAAAGCCGCAGCCGCCGGCGTTACGCCGCAGGAGTTCGTGGACGCCAACGCTGCCGAGATAAAGAGGATATGGGATCTGATGGGAGCGTCTTACGACCGCTTTATCCGCACGACCGAAAAGGATCACAAGGAACAGGTCGCTGCCATATTCGAGCAATTTCTCGCTTCCGGCGATATATACAAGGGAGAGTACAGCGGCTGGTATTGCACTCCGTGCGAATCGTTCTGGACGGAAAGTCAGCTCGTTGACGGCAAATGCCCCGACTGCGGCAGAGAGGTCAAACTTGCCAAGGAAGAGGCGTACTTTTTCAGAATGAGCAAATACGCCGACGCGTTGATCGACTACTACGACAAACATCCCGAATTCATCGTGCCCGTCTCACGAAAGAAAGAGATGGTCAACAACTTTCTCAAGCCCGGGCTTCAGGATCTTTGCGTGAGCCGCACCACGTTCGACTGGGGCATCAAGGTCAAGAGCGATCCCAAACACGTCGTCTACGTATGGCTCGACGCTCTCACCAACTATATCACCGGATTGGGGTATAAGTGCGACGGCAAGAGCTCGGAGCTGTTTGAAAAATACTGGCCTGCGGACGTTCATATAGTCGGCAAGGACATAGTGCGCTTCCATACGATCTATTGGCCGATATTCCTCATGGCGCTGGGGCTTCCTTTGCCGGAAAAGGTCTTCGGTCACGCATGGCTGCTGCAAGACGGCGGCAAAATGAGCAAATCCAAGGGCAACGTGATGTACGCCGACGACATGGCGGAGATATACGGAGTAGACGCCGTGAGATACTGTCTTATGTCGATGATGCCCTACGACAACGACGGGGTGATAGGCTGGGACGCGGTGACGGAAATGGTCAACGGCGAGCTCGCCAACGTATTCGGCAACCTGGTCAACCGCACCGTAGCGATGTGCAACAAATATTTCGGCGGAGTCGTCCGCAACGCAAAAGCGGAAGAGCCCGTGGACGGCGAGCTGAAAGCGGCTGCCACTTCCGCGTTCGCGGCTTTCGAGAGCAAGATGGAGGCGTTCAGGGTTGCTGACGCTCTGTCGGAGATAATGTCCGTATTCCGCCGCGCCAACAAATATATCGACGAGACCGCGCCGTGGGCGCTTGCCAAGGAAGAAGGCAAAAAGGACAGACTCGCCACAGTGCTGTACAATCTGTGCGAAACGATCGTCATAGCGACGTCCATGCTCGAATGCTTTATGCCCGCGAAATGCGCGAAGGTGTTCGAGCTGCTCGGCACGGAGCGCAGGGCGTACGGCGAACTCGGCAAGTTCGGATCGCTGCCCGACGGGACAAAGGTCGCGGACAAGGCGGAGATACTGTTCGCAAGGCTCGATCCCGCCGAGATAAACGCAAAAGTCGAAGCGATGTTCGCGGCACGCGCCGCCGTTTCCGCCGACAAGGAAGGGAAGTCCTCCGAAGCCGAGGCGGAACGCAGGGCGGAGATATCCGTAGACGACTTTTCCAAGGCGGAACTGCGCGTCGGCAAGGTGGTCGAATGCGAAAAAGTGCCCAAGGCGGACAAGCTGTTGTGCTCTAAGATAGACGTGGGCGAGGGTAGGCTCCGCACCGTAGTCAGCGGTATTGCGAAGTATTATTCGCCCGAGCAGATGGTCGGAAAGAACGTCGTGCTCGTGTCCAATCTCAAGCCCGTCAAACTGCGCGGGATACTGTCCGAAGGCATGATACTCTGCGCCGAGGACAAGGACGGCAGACTGTCCGTGATCTCGCCCGACGGCGACGTCGCGCCCGGCGGAGAGGTGAGATGATAGATTCTCACGCGCATATCACGGAAGAAAGACTTGCGCCTCAGATAGGGCGCATCGTTTCGGATATGGAAAGCGACGGACTGCACGCGGTGATAGAGGTCGGCTGCGACAGAACGACGTCCGAACAGGCGGCGGAGCTTGCCGCGGAAAACGGCAGGATATTCGCGCTCGTCGGGACTCATCCCGAATTCGCCGCAGACTACGGGGACGCAGAAGCGGAAACGTATGCGCGGCTTGCCGCAATGCCCAAGGTCGTCGGTATCGGGGAGATAGGACTGGATTATTATTACGAAACTCCTCCCGGGGACATACAGAAAAAGGCGTTTGTCGCTCAGCTCGAACTCGCGCACGCGCTCTCGATGCCGGTCGCGCTCCATATACGCGACGCATACGGCGATCTTCTCGGGATACTGAAAGACAATTCCGCTTACGTAAAGGACGGATTGCTCATGCATTGTTACAGCGGCAGCGCCGATTTCGTCCGCGAGCTTGCCGCGTTCGACGCGTATTTCGCGTTCGGAGGAGCGGTCACGTTCAAGAATGCGAAAAAGCGGGACGTGATACGCGCGGTCCCGAAGGACAGATTGCTCGTGGAAACGGACTGCCCGTATATGACTCCCGTTCCGTTCAGAGGAACACTCAACGAGCCGAAGTACGTCCGTCATACGCTGGCGTTCGTGGCGGACGCTCTCGGGATGTCTTTCGAAGAAACGGAAAGACTCACCGAGAACAACACTCTTACGCTCTTCCCCAAGATGAAGGCGTTTTTGGAATGAAAGATCAATACGTTTACGTTATAGGCAATAAACTCTACGTCAATCTGACAAATCGTTGCAGCAACGCGTGCGATTTCTGCGTGCGCAATTACGACAGCGATCCCGCCGCAAAGCACGGCTACGAGGGCTACGATCTGTGGCTCGACAAAGAACCTTCCGCGAATGACGTAGAGGAGATGGCGACACGCGTGCTCGCAGACAGAAAAGATATAGAAGAGGTCGTTTTCTGCGGTTTCGGAGAGCCGACTTACAGGCTCGACGTCATGTGCGAAGTCGCGGATTTCGCGCACGCCCGCGGACTGCGCACCCGAGTGAATACCAACGGACAGGGGAGCGAGATAAACGGAAGAGATATCTCCGCAGACATCGCTTCGCATATCGATACCGTCAACGTGAGCCTGAATGCGACAGACGCGGACAAATACGACGAAATATGCCACAGCATTTACGGCAAAAGAGGCTTTGACGTCATGCTCGATTTTGCGAAAAAGTGCGTTATGCGCGGCGCGGACGTCGTCTTGTCCGTAGTGGATATCATAGGCGAAGAAGAGATAGAAAAGGCGCAGGAGATAGCGGATTCCATAGGGGCAAGACTGCGCGTGAGAGCGATGATCCATGAGTCCGATTGCTGATATCCTGAGGAAGTACGGGTTCGGGTTCGACAAGAGATTCGGGCAGAATTTTCTGACCGACGTCAATCTCCTGCGCGCGATAGTTTCCGACGCGGGGATAACGGACGGCGACGCCGTTCTCGAAATAGGCGCGGGAGCGGGCACTCTGACCCGCGCGCTTGCCGAAAAGGCAAGGAAGGTCGTTTCGTTCGAGATAGACGGCAGACTTGCGCCGGTCCTTTCCGAAGTGCTCGCCGACAGCCCGAACGCGCAGGTCGTTTTCGAGGACTTTCGCGGCGTGACGGACGAGAAATTGAAAAGCCTTGTCGGAGAGGACTTCAAAGTCGTTGCGAATCTTCCTTATTACATAACCACGCCGATAATAATGCGGTTCGCCGAAGGAGCTCTGCGCCCGTCGAGTATGACGGTAATGGTGCAGAAAGAAGTCGCGGACAGGCTGGCGGCGCAGCCCGGCAGCCCCGATTACGGTGCGATCACCGCGTCCGTCGCCCTGCGCTGCGACGTAAAGATCTCGCGGTTCGTCCCTCGTTCGATGTTCACTCCTCCGCCCAATGTGGACAGCTGCACCGTAAGACTGGATTTTACCGAGAGGATGCCGAGGGAAGAAGAGGCTCAGGTCCGCAGGCTCGTCAAGGCGGCGTTTTCCATGCGCCGCAAGACGTTGGTCAACAATCTGTCGCGCGCGGGTTATCCGAAAGAAAAGACTGCGGCGGCGCTGGCGGAGATGGGACTGCGCTCCGACGCGAGAGGCGAAACGCTTTCTTACGCGGATTTCACCGTTTTGAAAAATTTGCTGTCCGTGTAGATAAAACGGACTTTTATCATATTTGCGCCGCATGACGGGCGGCGAGATCGCTTTTGTTTTCCGTAAGACGATATGTCGGGACGCGGTGCGGTATCCGATTGCTGTCGTAAGCCCCTTTCAACGACTTAACGTAAATATTGCGTCGGGTCGATTTTTATTTCAGTTCGAGTATGCGACGCAGACGCGTTCCCGAGGGCTTGCTCCGATTTATCCGTGAGCAGGTTTGAGATATCGGATGCGTACAGGAAAAGACCTTTTTCGGGCAAACGCGCCGATATTCGCGCTCATAAACCGCCCGACGTTCAAGTATATTGGAGTATGCCGGACAGAACCGATACGAACCGAAGCCTGCGGCGCCTGTTTCGGGCGTTGCGCCGTCGCTTGCCGGGTATGGGCTGAGGCAAATGCCTTGCATTGCCGTGACCCGAGCGTTGCGGGAGGGCATTAGACTTTCGGGCGATTTTGCGCGAGGCTGAGCGCGGCAATACCGCGTATAGTCAAGCGAAGATCGTGCAAAAGCGCCGAAGAGAACCGCCTCGAAGCGGGTCAGTATCGGTGCCGTCGGGCATAAGGAGGTTGACATGATCGTTTTGGACAAGCTGATACTAAAAGACGGCGGCGGCGCTGCGGTCGCGGTCGCAAGGATAGGCAGGGACGGCTCGACGTTCCGCATCGAGATAAGCGGAGGAGTCGGTTACGATTCATTGGCTTATGCCGCCGGAGGCAAAACGTATATAGCGCGCGGTCAGGCGGCGGAATGCGGCGCGAACGTATACGCAGCGGCGCTTTTGAAAAATGGAGCGGTGGTCGCCGCGGGCGGCAAGACCGACGACAGCGAATTCGTATCCGCATTGAAAGCCGTCGGCGACGAGGATCGGGGGAACGAAAGGGCTGCTGCGACGGTCGTCGATGCCGATGACGAAAAACGCGTCGAAGCAGCAGAGGCAAATACGGTCGGCGCAACCGCCGAAGCCGTAGGCGAAAGCGCTTTTGCGGACGGCGAAACGGATCCTCCGTCAGCCGAGGAAGCGAAAACCGAGCCGACGGAAGAGTCGGAAGAAGCCGCGGCGGATACGGCCGCAAGCGAAGAAGCTCCGCAGACGCAAGCAGGGATCCCCGAGGCGCAGGCTCGGAAAAACGAGAGCGGAGATCGGGAATTTTACGAATTGGTCAAACCAAAGCTGGACGAACTGTTCGAGGGGCGGAAAAGGGTGGAGGCTCTGGAGAAGGTATTCCCCGATTCCGAATGGGTCGAAGTCGACGACGGAAGAGAGGGAGTCTACGTCGTGGGCAGAGTAGGAGCGCCTCCCGAATTCATCTGCTACGGCATACCCGACGCGGACGGCAGTACGCCTCCCGAAACGTCGGACGAATGCCGTCAATGGCTGCCTATGCCGGGAGGAGGCGGATATTGGATGATGTATCAGTCCGCGAAAGACGGCAGGACGTTGACTTCGGTATGATATCGATGCGGGAGAGTATGAGGCGGACGGCATATGCCGTCCGCTCCCGTCCGTGCGCCTTTTAAGCGTAAAAAGCGCGTACGTATCGTCAAAACGGGCAGGCGAAAGACGTTTCGGACGAAGACGGCGGCGACAGGCGCGCGCCTTGCGGGCGCGTATGCAAAATGTAATATATAAGTAAAATATACATGACCTTCGGGCAAATGGTTTGACGGAAAACAGATCCCGTCATAAAATAAAAATACAAAAAGACAAGGGAATCGGAATATGCTCGAACTCAACGCGATAACCAAAGATTACCCCGTAGGCGAAGGAAAAGTCCGCGCTTTGAAGGGGATCGATCTCAAATTCAGGGATACCGAATTCGTTTCCATACTCGGACAGTCCGGCTGCGGCAAGACCACGCTGCTCAACATAATCGGAGGTCTGGACCGCTATACGAGCGGTGATCTTATCATAGACGGAATATCCACGAAGGTCTACAAAGACGTGGACTGGGACGCTTATCGCAATCTGCGTATCGGTTTCGTATTCCAAAGCTATAATCTAATATCCCATATGACGATATTGGACAACGTGGCGATGGCGCTCACGCTTTCCGGCGTCGGAAGGGCGGAGCGCAACCGCCGTGCGCGCGAAGCGCTCGCAAAGGTGGGGCTTGCCGAACAGGTCAAAAAACTGCCCAATCAGCTGTCGGGCGGGCAGATGCAGCGAGTTTCGATAGCCCGCGCTCTCATAAACGATCCCGAGATAATACTCGCCGACGAGCCCACGGGCGCTTTGGACAGCGCGACCAGCGTGCAGGTAATGGATCTGCTCAAAGAGATATCCAAGACCAAACTCATCGTCATGGTCACTCACAATGCGGAACTTGCCGAGCAATACTCCACGCGTATCGTCAGGCTGAAAGACGGGGAGGTGATCGGGGACAGCGATCCTTACGACGGTTCGGACGCAGCCGCGAAAGAGCCCGATCTTACGGAAAAGGAAAAGAAGAAGAAACTCAAAAAGACCAGCATGAGTTTCGCGACCGCGATAAAGCTGTCGTTCAGCAACCTCATGACCAAAAAAGGCCGCACGATAATGACTTCCATCGCGGGCAGTATCGGTATAATCGGCGTATCGCTGGTGCTTGCGATATCCAACGGCTTTACTTCTTACGTGACCCGTTTGCAGACGGACGTTTTGTCGGGGTATCCCATACAGATCGCATCCCGCGCGATAGATACGAACGCGTTTTTATCGATGATGACGGGCGCTACCGGCGGAGGGAACAGGCAGGAATTCCCCGACGAAGACGTCATATACGGCTACGATTCGACGGATCTCGTTTCCAATCTTTTGATAAAGAACGATTTCGGAGAGGACTATATCAACTACGTGAGCGAAGTCGAAGACAAAGGCTGGGCGAGCGGCATAGCTTACGGCTACGGCATGGATATGACCGTCGTGGGAGAGGTTGCCGTCGGCAACGTCGGAAGAGAGTACGTCAGGGTCAATCCCGTTGCCGAAGGACTCGATTTCAGCGGTTTGCTCTCCAATACGCCGGACGTCGGATGGTATCAGCTGGTCGGCGGCGAAGAATTCATAATGTCCCAGTACGATATGATCGCAGGGGACAAATTCCCGACGGAACCGGGCGAAGCCGTGCTTGTGGTAGACCAGTACAATCAGGCGAACTACGAAGTCTTGCTCGGACTGGGCTTTTCGGTGAACGAATGCAGGCAGGTCGGCTTCGATGACGTTATAGGCAAAAGGCTGACCGTTGCGGACAACTCTCTCGTATATTCCGGCAACGGCGACGGCCCCTTCACCAAAAACGAGAGCAACGACTTTTACAGGAACTGTTACGAAAACGGAGGAAAGGGAACTATCGACGTAGAGATAGTCGCGGTGCTGAGGCTCAAAGAAGACGTCATGCTCGGCGTGCTCAACCAAGGCGTCAACTATACTCCGGCGCTCACCGAATATATGTTGGAGCGCAACGCTTCCGCGCCGGTGACTCTCGCGCAGGCGGAAAATACCGACACCAATATCACCACGGGAGAGGCTTTTGATCAGACGAATACGTACAAGGCGTTCATGCAGGAACTCGGCGGCGATACCACTCCTGTCAGCATGAACATCTATCCCGTAGACTTCGAGAACAAGCAGAACATCATTGAATATCTCGACGCGTGGAACGACGAGCATCCCGACGAAGAGGTCATTTATACCGATATGTCGGAGACCGCGACCAGCATGATGAACGAGATCATCAGGATAATCTCCATAGTGCTGATATGTTTCGCAGCGATATCCCTCGTGGTGTCGTCGGTCATGATCGGTATAATCACCTATGTGTCGGTCGTGGAGCGTACGAAAGAAATAGGCGTGCTGAGGTCGTTGGGCGCAAGAAAGACGGATATATACAACGTGTTCAACGCCGAGAGTTTCATCGTCGGTCTGTTCGCCGGTATCATCGGAGTAGTGATAACCTATATCCTGCAAGAACCGATCAACCTTATCATAAGGAGCCTTGCGAATATGAACGGATTGAATCTCTGTTCGTTCAATCCTCTCCATGCGCTGCTCATGGTTGTGATAAGCTTCTGCCTTACGCTCATCGCGGGACTGGTTCCCTCATCGGTAGCGGCAAAAAAGGATCCCGTCGTGGCTCTGCGGACGGAATAATAGAAAAAGGGAAGCGGTCCTCGACGGGGGGACCGCTTTTTTACTGCGTTCTTTCTCGCAGGCGTCGTACGGATACGTTTCAGCGGATGAAGTCCGTCTTTTCGACGGATCCTCTCTGCGGAAGAGGAACTCCGGCTTTCGCCGCGGCTTCGCGGCATTTCGGGAAAATTGCGGTTTGCGCACGCGTGCATGACAGGTTTTCGCGTTACGTACGAAGCGTCAGGCGTATCGCTTTTCGCCCGGAGTTTACGAAAACGCTTACGGAGGTTTCGGCGCGTCGGTATTGTGATGTAATCGTCGTTTTTTGAAACTCGGCTAAGGGGAAAAAGACCGCTTACGGATACGATATGCTCTGTCGGACGATTCGGAAGATCCGGCGCGTGCGTGCCTCCGATTGGCGAAGAGGACGCATACGGGCGCAGAGGGCTGCGATCGCCGATAACGGCTTATTGAACATAAAAAAACCGCCCCTGCGAAAGCGGGGGCGGCGCCGCATAAGAGGTGAAGCAAATGCGGCAGGTGTTGGGGGTCAGTTGTTGTCGGAAGAGTCCTTGTTACGGAGTTCCTCTTCGTACTTTGCCTGTCTTTTCTTTACCGACGCGCTCGCGGCGTTGCAGGCTTTATTCATCAATACGGATACTATGATTATGATGGCGATCGTGATGAAGATCGCGAGCACGCCCTTCCACATTATATCCAATGCTGCCAACACGTTGTCGGGATCGAAATGCAGATCGACGACGGGATCGTCTCCCGAGGCGTCGGGATCTTCCGTTCCGTCCGTATCTCCCGAGGTTTCTCCTTCGGCGGGGGCGGTCACTGCGGAGCCGTCGCCCGTTTCGGTCGCTGCGGCGTTCTCTTCAGCGTAACAAACGGAGAATACCGTGAGCATAGTCAGCACGACTATAAGACAAAGTATCGTTGCGGTAAGGAATTTTCTCAAAACGGCTGTTTTCATATCCGCACCTCCTTAAGCCGCGACCAGCGGCAGCACAAGGCTGATTATCAGACCGCCGACTATTGCCGACGCGATCTGACCGGATACGTTCGCGCCGATCGCGTGCATCAGCAGGTGGTTGGACGGGTCTTCTTTGAGTCCCATTTTCTGAATGACTCTTGCCGACATCGGGAAAGCGGAAATACCCGCCGCGCCTATCATCGGGTTGATCTTCTTTTTCGAGAACAGGTTCATTACTTTCGCAAAGCCTACGCCCGCGGCGGTGTCGAATACGAACGCGAGCAGACCGAGCGCGAGTATGAGCAGGGTCTCCACTGTCAGGAAGTCTTCGCCCCTCATCTGCGAAGCTATCGTTATACCGAGCAGCAGGGTGATGAGATTGGCGAGGATGTTTTGCGCCGTTTCGGACAGCAGACGAAGCACTCCGCATTCACGCAGCAGATTGCCGAACATAAGGAATCCGACCAGCGCGAGCGACTTGGGCGCGATAAGACCCGCGACCAGAGTGACCACGATCGGGAACAGTATCTTGGTCGTGCGGGACACCTGAGTCGGGGAGTAATCCATGCGGATCAATCTTTCCTTTTTGGTGGTCATGACTTTGACGACCGCAGGCTGAATGATCGGGACGAGAGCCATATAGGAATATGCGACTATCGTGATCGCGCCGAGATAGCGGCTGCCGAGCGCCTGAGCGACTACGATCGAAGTCGGACCGTCCGCGGCGCCGATTATCGCTATGGAAGCGGCGTCGATGAGGTCGAAACCGAACAGCGTTGCGAGCAGCAGAGTCAGGAAGATACCGAACTGAGCCGCGCCGCCCAAAAGGAAAAGTTTGGGATTCGACAACAGCGGACCGAAGTCGATCATCGCGCCTATACCGATAAACAACAGTATAGGCATCGCTTCGGAAACGCCGATACCCACGTCGAAAAGCCAGTCGATAATGCCCACCGTTTCGCCGTCGGAGACGACGTTGGAGAGCGGAATGTTGACAAGGATCGCGCCGAAGCCGATAGGCAGCAGCAACGCGGGTTCCATGTCGAATTTGATTGCAAGGAAGATCAGCACCGCGCCGATGACCCACATGACAACGTTCTGCCACGCGACGTTGCTGATACTTTCGATCAAGAAATTCATAAGCACTCCTCTTTGTTTTCTTTATGCAGAAGACCGCAGACCGGGGCAACCCGATCTGCGGTCTTGTCGTTTCAAATTAAACCGGAAAGGAACGTCCTTTCGTGTTAGCGATTTAATTGCGCAGTCCGCGCCGACTACTCCCCGCAGGGCACACGGTCGTGTACCTTTAAAGTATAAAATAATGCGACGACGATGTCAACGGTTTTTGCGGGGGTGAAAGCCTCGGATCCGCACTCCCGCGTGCGAGATACGTTGCCATGCGGACGTTTTTTTGGTATAATCGGAAATGCGGGCAATATAACGTCCGCTCCGCCGTCGAATATGCGACAAAGAGGTATGATATGGACAAGATAGCCAGCTTTACCGTGGACCATTTGCGGCTGTTGCCGGGACTTTACGTTTCCCGAAAGGACAGCCGCGGAGACGTTATGGTCACGACTTTCGACCTGCGGTTCACCGCGCCCAACCGCGAGCCCGTCATGGATATGCCCGCAGTGCATACGATCGAACATCTCGGCGCGACCGTACTGCGCAACGGCGCTTCGAAAGACGATATCGTCTATTTCGGGCCGATGGGCTGCCGCACCGGATTTTATCTGATAGTGTTCGGTGACAAGACTCCCGCCGACGTGTACGGGCTCGTCGTCGGGATGTGCGAGTTCATTCTCGGCTACGACGGAGAGATCCCGGGAGCGAAAGCTGCGGAATGCGGCAATTATCTCGAACAAAACCTGTCCGAGGCAAAGTATTACGTCCGCAGATATCTGAACGAACTCAAGGAAAACAAAAGATACGACTATCCGACCGCGACCGAATGAGAGTTGCGATTCGGCGCAGAAAACCGAAAAGGATGTCAAACGCTTGATTGCCCGCCGTCAATCTGCTATAATTGATCTATCCGCAAAACGACGAGGTGAAACGAAATGTATTTTCTTGCATAAAAGTTATCTATGACGGGGCTCCCGTTACTTTGCAGGAAAATCGAGAGATCGGTAAAACCGAATATGTGTATACGAGAACCGTAAGATTGATTTTCTTACGGTTTTTTGTTTTAAGGAGAAACGCTATATGTCAATGATAAAGATAGAAGACCTTACCTTCGGATATCCCGCAAGCGCGGAAAACATATTCGAAGATCTCAACGCGGTGATCGACACCGACTGGAAGTTGGCTTTGACCGGCAGAAACGGCAGAGGCAAGACGACTTTGCTTAAATTGCTTAGCGGAGAATACGAGTATAAAGGCAAGATAAAAGGCGGCGTACGGTGCGACTATTTTCCGTATACGGTAAAAGATATCGACGCGACCGTGTCGGAAGCGGTCTTCGGCATATGTCCGTCCGCCGAGGAATGGGAGGTCGCGAGGGAGTTCTCGTGCCTGGGGTTGGACAGGTCGGCTTTGTATATGCCGTTCGGGCGGCTTTCCGACGGAGAAAAGACGAAGGTTTTGCTTGCCGCGATGTTTCTTAACGACGGACGGTTCATGTTGATAGACGAACCTACCAATCATCTCGACGCGAAAGCACGGGCTCAGGTGGCGGCATATCTGAACAAAAAGAGAGGTTTCGTACTCGTATCTCACGACAGAGCGTTTGCGGACGCGTGCGTGGATCACGTAATGGCGTTGAACAGAACCGGCGTCGAGATCAGGAGCGGAAATCTGACCGCGTGGCTGAACGATTTCGAGGACAGACAGAACGCAGAGCAAAAACAGAACGAAAAACTGCAGACCGAGATCAAAAGGCTCAGGCAGTCCGCCGTGCGCAGCGCGGAGTGGGCAAGACGTACCGAAGCCGAAAAGACGGGCTGCGGACCCGTAGACAGAGGTTATATAGGACATAAAGCCGCGAAAATGATGAAACACGCCAAAGTCATTGAAGACAGACAGCGCAGGTTGATCGGCGAGAAGGAATCGCTTTTGCGGGATACGGAGATCGCGGACAGGTTGAAAATGAACGCCTTGCAATACCGATCGGACGTTTTGGCGGACTTGTCGTCCGTGCAGATCGTTTATGACGGCGTTGCCGTCAACAAGCCTGTTTCGTTTACGGTGACCAAAGGAAAAAGGATAGCGTTAAACGGTTGTAACGGCTGCGGAAAAAGCAGTATCGTCAAAGCTTTGCTCGGACGGAAAACGGAATATACGGGGCGGATAAGCGTCGGCAGCGGGCTGACGATATCGTACGTGCCGCAGGACGCGTCGGCATTCTCGGGCAATATCCGCGAAAAACTGAAAGACGACGGAGTCGAAGAAAGTCTGTTCATGGCTACGCTTTTCAAAATGGGCGTGGAGGAAAATCCTCTCGGCAAGGATATCCGCGAACTGTCCGACGGGCAGCGAAAAAAAGTCTTGCTTGCCGAAAGTATGTGTCAAAGAGCGCATCTGTATATCTGGGACGAACCGTTGAACTATATCGATATATATACCCGAGTCCAGATAGAGCGCCTTATAAAAGAATTTTGCCCCACAATGGTGTTTATCGAACACGACTCCGCTTTCCGCGATTCGGTCGCGACCGAAGTGATAGATATGTGACCTATCCTCGTCGTTCGCGAAGGCATAGCGGAGCGGTGCGACGCGTCACGAATTCGGACGGTCATGATGTGGGACAAAAGAGGGAACGAGCCGAAGAAGCAAAAAAATAAGAGGCGGTGCAACAGCCTCGTATTTTCAGCTCAAAGGGCGAGCTTCCCGAAAGTGGTGCGGACAACAGGACTTGCCATACAGCGAGCGCCCGACAGGGGAACGGCGAGCCGCTCGGTCGGCGAGACGCGCGAGGGTGCACTGCACAGGACGACGGAGTCGTCGTGCAGGGAAAGTCCTTTCGTGAAAAAGCCCGAGTCAAACGACTCGGGTAGTGGTGCGGACAACAGGACTTGTAAGGACGAGCGAAGCAAGGACGGAATAGCGG